>Ga0163154_10001641_pt1 | contig 34332 bp, 53 predicted proteins | sample OliLakLV19MP9P1_FD_148649 | JGI IMG/M metagenome (GOLD analysis project Ga0163154, IMG submission 148649) | Freshwater microbial mat bacterial communities from Lake Vanda, McMurdo Dry Valleys, Antarctica - Oligotrophic Lake LV.19.MP9.P1 | ecosystem: Environmental > Aquatic > Freshwater > Lake >... | reverse complement strand
AAAATACCAAAATCTAACCCAACGTTTATAACTTCTCCATCTAGTATTTCAATACTATCTGTTAACATTCTGAATCTTGATAAGTAAGTTTTTAGATTTTCTTTTAATTGCTGAGACGCTGTTGAAACATATCCATTTGAATCTCTTGATAGAACAACAAGTTCAACTGAGTTTCTATTTAATGCGTTTGGTGTTGCATTTGCTCTGAAAATAGAACCAAATTTGGCTGGTAACGATAGTGCCCTAACAATAAAATCTGGTGTAGTTACTACTCTAGACTGTGCCGCAAACTGTGCTGGAATAATTTGTTTTAATTCTTCAGGGTCTAACTGATCACTTCCGCCTTTTATGGGAGAAATATTAAAAACAGAAAATGAATTGCCTACGTCTCTAGTTGTGGCCGCAGATAACGAACTATCAGAAACTTCAAATGCTTTCTCAACTACGTTATTGATATCTCCGGTTCCTGCATTAGTATCAAAACCTCCACCAACTCTATATTTTATAATTAAATTAGTATTTACTGGAGATAAACCTAAAGTTCTAGTCTTTAGAAAATTTTGAGGATCTAAAGTAAAATCAGTAAAAGTATCTTTACCAAAAACAGGCAAAGATAAATCTCCTAAATCTGGTATAAGCTCGCCGTCAAATGACTGCGCATCTCCGAGAACCGAAAATAATAGAAGTCTTTCCTGTATTAAAGTTATATTCAGTAATAAATCTATATGGAACAGAACGTAATTTCAATACATATGGAACAGCCGCAGAATCAGAATTTGTATTTGTCACTGTATCAAAAACCGTATCTTGCGATAAGTAATCTACTTCATACCATTGATTGCCTTCAGAATCTACTATCTGAATAACTTCCAATACGTCGTCATCCGATAAAGTAATTTTTCTAAATTTTACATATTCTCCAACACTTACCGTTGCTGTTGTCGTTTCTCCAGCTTTTATCGCAACATCTGCAACTCTTACAATAAAAGTAGTTGGTTCATTAGTTTGAGAATCACGCTCAGCTATTTGAGTAAACGCAGAATTATTAATATCAACTTTACTAAAATCTACATCTTGTAAAGTTTCATATGTTTTTCCAGATGTATTTTTTAATTTAGCTGTTTTTTTAATTTTACCGAGCGTATCTAAGATCTGGCTCTACTCTTCCTCTGTTATTAATGGCCGGAAGTTTTAAAAAAGCATCTACATAACCTACGGCAGAGGTTTTACCAAATGCCTTAAACCCAAGCTGCTTGGAATGTCTAAAAATATTTTTTAACTCAACAGAGCTTTCAATGAAAGATTCATTAAATCTTTTATCTAAGTAAAAATTAAAAGCATCGCCTACGTACGCTCCAATTTCAGTAAACATCATACCTACAGAACTTTCATTGAAGTCTGAATAATCATTAGGAAAATATGTTTTTAGATGCTGAATTAATCTTTGTCTTAAACCTTCGAAATCTCGATTTAAGTATTTTATGTTTCTGGCTTTTTTCGTTATAGTACTCATTTATATTTAAGAATCTCCAGTTAAAATACAATAGGTAAATCTAATTTACCGCTAATTTGCCCGAACTGAAAACTCTAAGAAAATATTTACTTGATTAGGAGGTATGTTACTACTATCTTTTGAGGTTTTAGCAGAAAAACTTAAAACAGTAACGAAAGGCATCCATTTATTTATCGCATTTACGATTCTATCTTTGATTTTTTGCGGCAAATCTTCACCTTGTTCAAATAAAAGCGATCTGAGATTAGCTCCAAAATCATAATGAATACATCTTTCTCCGATAATTACTTAAAATTAAAATTTTAAGATTATCTTTAATTGCGTCAAGTGTGGTTTTGTTGGTTTCAAAAGCACCGGCCTTGCCTTTGGTCATTGGAAATTTAACGTTAATAGAGTTTATAACACTTGCCATATATTATAAGTAGAACAACCTTCAAGAAACTGTTAAAATTGTAGTTACAGGCGGAACTGCAGTTGTAACAGCGGTTACCGTTATAGTTTTTGCCCATGTGTCTACAGCAGTTGCTATCGTATCAGGCGCCAATGCTCCTTTTAAGATTGCCTCTCCTAACGGAGCAGAGGCTAACGGCCCTGGGATAATAGAGGTTCCAGGTGTAAACCCAGGCCCAACCCAGGAAACCGCAGCTATCCACTTATTTAAGTCACCTCCTAACTTGTCTACAAACTTATTATCTTGCATTGAAGTTAAAAAATAGCCTTGTAATGTAGAAACAGTTAATGACGGAAGAGACGTTAAAGGACCGGCCATACCAGCAGAAAAATACGAAAAAAAAGCAGTGGCCCAACGCAATGAAGCTAATGCAAGTGTGTCTGGTTGGTTTTCTTGTATCAAGGTTAGTTGAGATTTAAGCGAATCCTTAATTAACGCCATACTTTAGTTCTTCTTCATATTGAAATTTTTTGATAACATGTCAGTCAAGCCTTTACTTATTTTTGCTTTAATAGCTAACATCAAAGGTTTCATTGGAGCTGGGCCGGCTGGAGTTGCTAATTGAAAGTCACCTATCGCGTCTAACATATCATCAAAAACTTTTTTTAGTGTATCTCCTAGAATTCCTGGCTCTACATTGTCAGCTTTATCAGAAAAATAAAGATTCTTTCCATATAAAAAAAGATCTCCATCTTTAACTATTATTTTAATTCCCTTTCTACCAAAAAGACGAATTTGATCACTTTTTGCAGCTATAACTGCCGTCGCTCCTGCTTTTGGTCCTGCATTCATGCCCATATTTTCATCTACATCTGACATCATAGAAATAAGTAAAGTTGATTTGTCTTCCTTTAGGTCCAAATCTTTATCTTTTGAGCGACCAGCTACAAGAAATATAGCGCCGGCCTTATCAGTTTCGCCTGAATCGGGCTTATCTACGCGATCTCTACTCATTAAGAATAAAGTATTATTGGAGCCTTCTGTTCCGCGATCTCCTACTCTAAAAATAAAAGGAGGAACCTCTTCAACTTTAAATTCCGATGATTGCTTTGGTTTTTGTATATCAATTTCGGTATCTTGAGATGCTTTTTCGAGCCCTACTTTAGATACGTTTTTTTCATATTTCTTACTACCAAGAACTAAATTTCTCGCGTCTACAGTGTTATTTTCCGGAATTCTAGTAATCCAAAGTCCATGATTTTTATTGATATTGTCTTCAAACGTAACATATACGTGTTCACCTTCTTTAATTGGCATTACCTCAAATGGAAATAAAGGCCAAAAGACAGGAAGTTCTTCTTCTGGCGTTGAAGAATCGAAACCACTAGAAACTATTCTTCCTTGTATACTGTTTTTTGGATTTGGAGGCTCTTCTTCTAGTTTTCCGACCAACCATATCAACTTTAGTTACTAAAACTCTATAAAGTACGTTATTGCCATCTAATTCTCCGGCAACATAGTCGTTAATCATGTTATCAATAATTCTAGAAGAATCACGGACGTCTTCTGGTCTAATAGGTGAACGAGGCATAGTTACTTAATCTCTCTATTTTTTAATTCATCTTCAACCATTTTAATTAAACCATCAGAAATTTGAGGATCAAAACCTCTTTCTTGGAATTGAGTCGTAATAAATTGTAATTCTTCTCGATACTTGCCAAATTTTTCTAATTTAGGAGCAAGTTCTTTAGCTAACTCAACATATTTAGAAATTAAAGAGTTATATCGTTGTAATAATTCTTCTGTTGAAGACTCTAAACTCATTGTTTTAACGCTTCATTAATCCCAATTTTATCTTCTTCACTTAAAGTTAAATCTTCGCTTTTTGATGCGTCTTTCTTGGAAATTTTAACGAATTCTAACAATTGAGCCGTCTGTTTTAACAATAAGTCTGATGTTTTGACCATACTCTCTCCTAAAACAGCCACTCTCTCAGGAGAATCTGAACCTACTAAAGCTTTAATCTCTTCATATTGCTTCATGATAAGCTCGCGATCTTCCTTAAATTGCTTAAATAACGTCTTATACATTTCATCTTTTTCATTCATATTATAGTTCTCCGGTCATAATACTTTTTCTTAAAAGTATCGTATTTCTTCTTAAATTTTGATAAGTTAGTAACAATTTGTTTTGTTGATAAACCACTTATCTCTCTAAAATAGAGATATATAGCTTTTTTACTGTGTAAAGATATCAAATCTGGGTTCTCTAATATAAGTATAATGGATTCTAAAACTAGCTTCTCTTGTTTTTTATCAAATTTGAAACGCCACTTCTTAATTTCTTCTTTCAGAAGAAGTAAAAACTGCCCTTCTACAATAATATTTTCTAATTGTTTATGATTTTTTTCGCCTTCTTCGCGCTCTAATCTATCTGCAATAGTCTGATCTAAATGAACATCGACTTTATTTCTCTTTTTTACGTTCTTTATTTTTTGAATAAACCAATTCTTAGCTACAATATCAAAATAAGAAAAGGCCTTATGGCCTCGTGTATGGTCGAATTTATGAAGTACCTCAAATAAGAACGACATACAATCATTCTTTAGGCCGATCTACATCTCCGAAGTGTATAAAATTTATAAACGAATATAACGTTTTCTATTAACTTCGAAAAGGCAGGCCTAATTTCTTTAACGAAAATAATTTTCTTAATTTCAATATCAGGTTCTTGTTGAAATTTAACGATGGAATCTTCAGTATCTTGATCGAAATACTTCTTTTTTGGTTTCTTAACAACCAAAACTTCTTCAACTACTTCAATAGCGAGAACGACTGGTTCGACTACTACTTCTTCTATTTTAATTAGCGGCTGTTCTAGTTGCTTTTTCTTTGGCATAATTATTCAATATCTCACTTGCGAGTCTTATACCTCTTACTAAAATTCTAACATCATCATCTTCACTCATCAATGGTTTCCTAAGTAAAATTGAATCAATTCCTTGAATGACCATTGATAAATCCTCTACGCTAGAATCAAAAAACTTTTCATAATTTCTATTTAAGCTTAAAGATTTAAGTAATAAAAATACTAAGACTCCAGACAGTAATACCAAAAAACCTATAACAAAGTAAATCATTTGTTTCCACTCCCGTATTTATCGCGTGCCCAACCAGAACCTTTCAAAGCAAATCCAGTCTTACTAATAACTCTGCGCATTTCTACATTTACTAAATCGGCGATACCATAAACAGTTAAATCTTGTGAGTATTTTGGATCATGATAGCAAGTTGGCCACGGATCAGGATCTTTATCTACTTTATGTGTTACTTCTTTAATTTCTTTACAAACCGGACATTCGTATTCATAGATTGGCATATTACTTTTCCCAATTAATCTTTTCTTTAAAAAGATTCATAAAAGTAATAACATTTTCATGATATTCAACAGTTTCAGCAGGTAAATTTTCACCATTATATTTTAAAATGAAATTTGGACCAACATTATAAGCTTTAATTACAAGGTTAATGTCTCCTTTAAACATCTGAAAAAGATATTTTAAATACCAGGTTCCACATTGGACACTATCTCGTACGTAGAAAACGTCTGAATTTGATTTATTTAAATTCAAGGTGCAGAAATCGAAAGTAGTGTCTACTATCTGCATAATACCCTTCGCATTCGTTTTAGAAATAGCCCTCACGTTGAAATTACTCTCCGCACGAGATACCGCAAGGATAAGAGAGATAGGCATTCTAAACCTATCTGAGGCCTCTACAACAGCAAACGCATATTCATTCAATTCATGTTCGCTTTTAAAATTATTTATTCTTAAAGTTCTGATATTATCTCTTACAATATCTTTTACTACTTTAACTCTTAAATTTCTTTTTGTAACTTCTGGTACGCCATCTTCTACAAACTTCAATCTATCATTTACTTCATTGAGGGAAGTAATTATTAAACTACTTTCATCCTTATTTAGGACTTTCTGTTTAATTTCAAGACCGTCAATTTTTGCATTCAAGTGAAAAATAAAAACAAATTGCAGGAAAATCATTATAAATATTAATTTTGTTGACATTAAATATCCTCTCTTTTTGCAAAACGATCAGCGACCGTTGATGCTACAAAACTATCAGGTTTTATTTGACACTTAAAACCTTGTCCAACTACCATAGAAACTAATTCTTGCTGATAGTTCCCTGACTTAAACTTCGTAGATTTATTAACATCTACGTGAATAACTACGTTCATTTTAGGATCTATGCCTGCTCCGCTGAGTGCTATTGCTACTTCTAATGATCTCCAAACTTCAGCAGCTAAACGTTCTTTAAGTGAATTAGGAATCTTAGTTTTGTGCCTAGAAGTAAAGACTCTTCCGCCTTTACCTATTTTATATAACACCACACAAGTAGCATAGACAACTTTTCGTTCTTTCTTTTTTATTTGAGAATCAGTTCCAATAAATAATTGGAATTTTGATATATCTTCTATTGAAGTTAGAATATCTGAAATACTAACTAGATTATTTTGTCCATCTTTAAAATTCATATTTAAAGATGAGGATACCTGATGTGCTAACTAAAGTCAAGAAAACTGAATTCTATACAGTTATTGCATAGTAGGAAGAAGGTGTTCTTTCTATAAAGAAAATCTTATTACATGATCCGACAATTATATTCTATTTTTTTTATAAGAGTTTCAGCATCTTTGATTTCAACTTTACAATGAGGACAAAGACTTTTTTCTTTCTTAGTTAAACTTTTACTACCGATCATAGAGAACTCCTTAAATATCAAATACTCTCCATTGTCCTTTACGCTGTATATTATCTAAGTGGATCCAGTTACGTCCATTTTTAGACCCATTATTTTCAGCACAAAGTTCAAATTCTTTTAGTTTAGGTATTATAATCTTTAATGCTTCATCTACAGTCATTCCGAGATACAGTAAAATCTATAGCAGATCCTATTATATGGGCACTTTTAAGTGCACCATTTACTTTTGCATTATAATCTTTACCTTTATATTTTTGATCTTCAGTTGCTGTAGAAGTTGGTCTGATCCAACATGAAACATTAATAGGTTTTCCTAAAGTTATTCTAACTTTATCTAACTTATTTGCTAAACTTATTATGTTTTTAATTTCAGATTCACTTGGATTGTGAGTTATATTCCAAGAAGGTAATAGAAGTGCTTCTTTCCAAGTGAAGAATAATGAATTAGGTATTTTATCATTTAAATTTATTGTCATAATATTATATAGTAGTAAACATTTATTTAGTTTAGTTTTAGTTTAGTTTTAGTTTAGTTTTAGTTTAGTTTTAGTTAATGTTATATAGTAGTAAACATTTAAAATTAAATAATTAAATATAATAACTTGCGCTGCATTGCATTTGAACGAAACTGTCCTAACATTTTTTAATTTTTATAAAATGAAGATAATATGATTAATTATTATTACTTACTGTAAACGCAAAAAGATCGTTTACTAGTTCTATCTCTTAGCGCTTGGAATATCTTCTTCCAAGATTACCGATCCCTTTATGGTGGTGAGTGCTGCCTGTTAAAGCGCCTTAGTTGGTATCAGAGCACCTTTTTGTGAATCGTCTTGAGCCCCCGACGTTTGTTTTGTCGTTTACATTGGTAGTAGGGCTGTCTAGAGCATCATAATAATTACGTAGTTTTAGTTTGGCTCAACTACGCTAGCCGTTTCTCCTTTATTAATTAAAGTAATTTTTTTAGTATTTCTGCATATAGGAAAATCTTTACATCCCCAAAATAATTCTTTATTTGTTTTATTTCGCCTAGTAATCATTTTTACTCCACATGAACATATTGGAGTTTCAAAATCACCAAGTTTTTTAAGATCTTCATTAATACATTTTTGTATGATATCGTTAATTCGTTTTTCATTAGCGATATTTTTTCCGTTTTTTTAATCTAACTTTATTTATTGATTTTGCATTATTCCAATTAAATTTAGCCATTTAATCTCCACGAAGTAGTCTGTACGAATCTTCATCGAAATGTGTCGTACTAAATTCTATAATTTCACTATCTTCAAGAGCCCATGGTTGGTGAATTCTTCCTGGAGGAATGTAAAATGCGTCTCCTGGAATTAGAATTACTTCTTGTAATGCGTTTCTATTGCCAGATAGCAACTCTTGCTCTAGAGCTTCTTCATCTTTGGTGTCGGTCCAATAGATTATAACCTTGCCTTTTGTACAATAGAAGGTTTCATCTTTAATTAGATGATAATGAACGCTAAGCTTTTTGTCTTTCTCTATGGTGAGAATTTTTCCACAATACAGATCATTGTTTACGATCCATGTTTCGGAACCGCCAACCTTTTTTTACGAAAGTCATTGTATCTTTATTGTATTTCATATCTCTATTCTATCTATTACACTTGTTCCGAATAAAGTGCAACTAATTGTTGCTGCTTTATTTGCGCGTTTCATAGTCTCGCCGATTGGAAAGCCTTCCATGATGCTTAAAATCATTTCTGCAAAGAAAACATCCCCAGCCCCTGTCACATCCTCACTTACGACCTCGTCGGTATTGTAGCGAGAATCTAGAAGACCGTTTTCATAATATGAAGAACCTTTCTTACCTTGTGTTACGATAAGCTTTTTTGTCTTTTCGAAGTTCTTTGAATTTTCAAATTCTTTTGAATTTATTTTAATGTAGCAATTAGGAATATTTTTCCATATCGATAGGTCTGGTTTTTTTGTATCGACAAAAACTGGACAAGTTACTGCGCTTAATTTTTTAATTATAGAATCGTCTACAACGCCTTTACAATAATCTGAAACGGCTATAGCGTCAAAACCTACAAAATTATGATAATAGCATTTATTTTTATACCTTTGTAGGTCACCTGCTGCGAATTTTTCTCTGTTATCGATTCTAAGTAATTGAGTTGCATCATCTGATTTAATGATTCTTGTTTTAATCAATTCTCTTTCATGAGGTTTTTTATGATAAGAGGTATCTAGAACAATCTCATCATAGAAAATTCCCGCTTCTTTTAATAAGTTTGCGGTAAAGTCTGAAATTATTGAAGAAACAAAAACTTCACCATTTTTCTTTGATAAGGACCATAAGTTCGCAGCAACATTGAAGGCGCCACCTAGTCTTATTTCTTTATCTACATAATCAACAATAGGTATATTTTGGTTTTCTGGCGATTGACGTTTAATCGTGCCAAAGATATACTCATCTAACATTCCGGTCGCCTATAGTGAGTATTTTCATATGAACTTTCCTTTATTTATTATCTTTCATATAGTCGGATCAAAGTTACTTTTTGTTTTATTTTTAGATAAAATTCTTTGTTCTATCATTGTCGAAGAAATTTCATTTTGCTTATCAAAATATATTACTTCTCCAACATCTGAACCTACTACGTGGCCGAACCAATCTAAGCCCTTTATGATAAAATCTGGTTTTATTGATTCTATTATTGATTTTAAAAATTCATTAGTACTGAAGAATACTACCTTATCTACTAGCTTATAGTTTAATGAATCAAGAGGATACTTTAATGAAAGAAGATTTTTTTCTCTTTCTTCTACACTAAAATACGGTCTATTTGATCCTTTGTCATTATTTACTTTGTTGTCTGTGTCTATTCCGACAATTACTTGTCCATAACGGCCAGCCAAACATCTACAGTGCACCAATAGATTGAAGTGACCAGGATGAAGGATATCAAAAACTCCGGTTAGTATATACGATTTTACTCATTTCTTTTCATATTTTCCGTTTGCCTGCGGCAAATCTTGCCATTCGTAATCTTCGCGAACTAATAAATTTTTTGACCAAGCCGATTCCAAAACTAATGGATCTGCTCCAATTGCCTTTGCAAAAGCTATTAAGCCATTCATATCTTTTGGGAAGCAAGCTCCGAGAAAATCCAAACTTACCATCTGACCCTGGGACTTGCATATGTGAAGATCCTATTCTTTTATCCATAGAGACTAATTTAGTGACCGCACTATAATCAATGTCTGCTTCTTGACAAATTTCATACATTTCATTAAAGAATGATACTTTAACCGCAAGAAAAGAATTCCCAACGTATTTAACCATTTCAGCTATGTTGGAGTTTCCAATCCATACAGATGTAATAATTTTTTCATATTTTTTGAGTTTAGATCTCTTTTCTAAAAATAACTGGTAAAGTACATTTAATGGATGAGCGTTTTTCACATTGCAGTTTTTAGGATACCCAATTAAAATTCTATCTTGCTCAAGAAAATCATCAATAAATTTTGCTTGAGTTAAGAATTCTGGATTAAATAAAATATCAAATTTTTGATACTTTTCTTGTAAATTAAAAGTAGTTCCTGGAGGGACAGTACTTTTAATAACAAGTAATTTTCTTTTTTTTGTGATATCGCTTATTTCTTTAACTGATGATTCAATAATAGAAGTATTGCAGGATCCATCTTCGTTCATTGGAGTTGGCAAGCAAAGAAATAGAATATCGGAATTTTCTACTACACTTTCTAAACTTTCGGTATTCTTAAATTTATCGTATTCTCGTACGTCTACGCTATTACCTAGTATTGTTTGAAAGCCTGTCGAAACTGCTGTTCCTACAAATCCGGCATCCTATAACTCCGATTTTATAATTTGGAACTAATTTTAGATTAACCATTTGGTCCTCTTTCGTATTTTGGATGATCTTTAATTATCTCTGGATGAGTTCCGAGTAAATTCATAAATTTTATGATTCTTATCTGTTATATGACCATTTTCATCTATAGTCCATCCATAATCAAAATTAGGTCCAAGGCCTCTATTCATCCACCAATCACGCTTTGTTTTGAATCGTTCTGAACCTTTGAGAAACGAGTAATGAAAGTATTGAATATTATGTAAATGAGTTACATATGGAATTTGCCATCCTTGCACATTTTCCCATGTCATAAAATTATCATTTATAAATTTACATTCTGGAGTAATTTTAAATAATCTTGGAAAACTTTGTTCGCAATAATGATTAAAATCATTAACAAAAGTTAAAGACTTAAAATATGCCGCCTTTACGTCGGTTTTATCAAGTTGTTTACAGGTGTTTTTTATTACAGCGAAAGTAGAAGGCTTATAAACTTCATCTCCATCATGAATATACATCCATCCATCTGGATTTATTTTCTTAATGTGCTGTAATCCTATGTTTCTTTGATCTTTGTCTGTTTCTTCATTTGCAAAAAAAATACGAACATTTTTAGTGCTCATATATTTTTGAAGTATTTGTAAGGTACCGTCGTTAGAACGAGCTGGTTTACCTAAGTTTATTGTTTCTTTATATGCGCCTTCAATAATAACGAGATCATCAACGCACATAAGCGCATTTCTGATTGCATAATCAAGAAAATCTACCTCATTGTAGACCGTCATTAATGCTGAAAGACGCATATTTTAGAATCTTTTGCTTGCGAATTGTTGGGCTTTTTTATCGCCATCGGCCTTTACGTTCTTTAATTCCGCTCTAACACCTGCAAGCTCATCACTTACCCTTGCGAGAGTTGTAACAGTTTGCTGACCTTCTTGAGCCAACCTTCTAATGCTGTCTTGCATTTCTTCTAATCTCTTTTCTAAAGCCTCTACTTTTACTTCTGCTGCTGTTTTTGTTGCCATAAATTCATTTCTCCTTATTCTTCAATATTAAAGATATCTGAGATACCTCTTCTTTCGTATTTTTTATCTTTTAAGAGACTTAAGCCATATTTTTCAACGTAGTATTTCTTAAGTTTCTCTATACCTTCTTCTAAATTAACTTTAGGCGTCCATTCTAATAGAGTTGTAGCTAACGTAATGTCTGCTAAAGTTTCTCTACTTTCTGCAGGTCTTGATGGAACATAAACTGCAGCTACAGATTCTGCTAATTTTTCTTCATGAAGAGAGTCTAGCACTAATTTAGCCATTTCGTTTATGGTGTAGTTTTTACCACAACCAACATTAAAGGTCAAACCATTTACATTTTGCGGATTAGTTGTTAATTTATTCATTGCTTGAATATTAGCTTCTACGACATCATCAACATATGTCATATCGCGTCTTTGCTCGCCGTCGCCAACTATTGTTAAATTCTTATTATCTTTGAGGGCTTGTCTAAAAAATAAACCAATTACAGGAGCATAAGATCCTCTTTCTGGACTTCTTGGACCGTAGACATTAAAATATTTTAAGCATACAGTCTGTAAACCGTAACAAGTCCCCCAAGCCTTACAAAGCAATTCAGCGGCGTACTTAGTGGCTGCATAAGGAGTCAAACAGTCTGGAGCTGTATTTTCTCTGCATGGCATTATAGCTTTTAAGCCATATGAACTTGAAGTAGAGGAATATACGATATTTTTAATATTGAGTTTTCTCATCAGCTGCAATATATTCATTGTACCTTTAGCGTTTGAATCAAAAGTAGTAATTGGTTTCGTTATGCTTGGCTGAATTCTAGATTTTGCAGCTAAGTGAAATACGCAATCAATATCTAAAAAATATTTCTTTTTAGATATTAGACTTCCCCACTTAGAAATATCAATCTTTAAAAGCTTTACTTTTTCCTCTCTAGGAACGTAAGAACTAAAGCCAGAGCTGAGATCGTCAATAACAACCACGTCGTGACCATCTTTTAATAATCTCCTCACAAGGTGACTACCAATAAATCCTGCTCCACCTGTAACTAAAAACTTCATATCTTAGCATCCTTAACTGGTTCGTATGTTTTTTGGAAAATATCATTTTTACAAGGATATTTTTCTCCATTTACTCCAGTAATAAGCCAATCGCCAACTTTTCCGATCATAACGCCTTCAAGCGTTTCTATTTTTAATTCTTCCGTTATTTGAGTGGCTTCTATTACTACTGGTTTTTTTCTAAAGAATGGCATTATCTTCTCCGTATATTATCTCATTTGCTGTCTTGCCGTAAAACTTATGTTTTTGCATAATTACGGGATGTTGGCCTTTAAATTCATAAATTGGAATATCTGCGGGAATGATGTATTTATCGCCCTCAAGTTTATAATTCAGGTTGTTCGGATTATGATCTTTTTCTATCATACAATCTTGCTTTAGTTTCCATCTCTTCTGTCTGCGAACATAGCCATAATGATATACAACTGGATTTGGTGCAAGTAAATGAATGTGCTGCTCTACTCTACCTCTATCTTCTGTCTTGTTATGGTCTGGCCATCTAACTTCATTGTCGGCAACGAAAAAGGCTTCTGGCGTGACTCTAAAGGCTCTAGGATATTGACCCTTATACCATTGATTAAAATCGTTTATAAAACAATATTCATTGATTCTGAATTCGTAAATTCCAAAGCTTTCTGCTGTTTTGATTTTTGCACCAAGAAGAGTTAAGCCAAGCTGTGTCCAAATTTCGTCGGAATCAACCATTACGCCCCAATCCGCTCCTCTTTCTTTGCACCAGTCTAAGCCAACTTGGTAATGATGTTTGTGCTCTCTTAAATTAACTTGCTTGAGAAAAATCTTTTTGTTATCGACGTGTTTATTAATAATATCTAAAGTACCGTCAAATGAGCGAGGCGGATTACCTCCTTTCATTGTAATTTCAAAAGCTCCTTCGACTATTATGATTTCATCAAAGTAATTTTTTATACTTTCTATTGTTTGATCTAAGTAATCAACGTCATTATAGACACATATAAAAGCATTTTTTTTCATTTAAAACCATCCAAATGCTTTTAAATGTGAGTAGATTACTCTTTCCACTCTCATAGTTAAAAGTTGATTTACAGGATAAGTTGTATATTCGTCAAGCTTAAATTTGATTTCTTTTACTTCTGGTTTTTCCATAATGTAATGACCGCAAATTGTGGCTAAATATTCCTTATCTGGATGCTCTCCATTAATCATCCACTTCTCCCATTTCTTACTTTGGTAAGCTAGTTCAATAAAATCCTCATGTTCCTCATGAAGATCGTATGCCTTTAGAAGTCTTAAAAGTTCTTTAGTTTCTTCTACTCCATACTCTGGAGCGATATTTGAAGAATGAACTCCGAGTTTGCTATGCATGGTTAAGGTCTTAACTGTATTATAATCGTTGTTGTGTTCTTTAAGAAAGAGACCGTATTGCTCGCATAAATCAATAAAAGCTAAAGTTTCATTGACGTGTAATCTACCAACATTACATCTTTCTTTTACGCAAGTTCCAGTGTTAGCAACAAGAAATTTAACGTTTTGACTAGCTTTTTCCATCGTTGGAGCTTTGATTAGATCTAATAGTTTCTTCATTTCAGCTAAATCCGAAGGCTTTGTTCCATGCCCGTCAGTGCCAACTTCAAAGAAAATTTCTTTATTTATTTTTTTTGCGTAATGATTGCACCCATCAAGTAAAACATGTAATTGCGTAAATGTATCTATAAAACTTTTTGGTTTAACAGAAGGGTCAAGATGAAGAATATTAAAATCACTATCTATGTCAACACCGTAAGAATCGAGAGATTTTTCAAGAGCAGTAGTTTCATCTAAATTTTCTTCTGCTATACCTTGATATGGGCCTCCATGATCTCTAGCTAAAATAATACAATTATTTTTATCTTTATCATTTACGTATTTTGCAAAATCTTGAGTATTCCATACGTATCCGCCACCAAATTCTTTGCATTCTATTTGTCTTCTGCTTGGAATAAGTTGCATTGGAATTGCATTTAAATTTGCAATATTAATTACTGCATCAACTGTATTTCTAGTAACAGGGCCAACGCCCAAAAGGGTTTTGTTTTTAGTTCTTTCTTTTAGTTTTTCAAAATCTAATTTCATATTTAAGCCTTTATGGTTCTGTTAAATTCTGTCATTTTACCATCATAGATATCTGGAAAACAATTTAAGTTAAGCTCTTGATCAATTAAAATACATGCTTCCGCAACTGCTCTATTTCCGCCTTGTCTGCGTAAATATGACTTTTGCGTTTTTTTTACGTGAAACAATGAATCTGAAACTGTGAATGAATAGTCTGCTTTTTTCAAGCAAAGAAAATCATAGATACCGTCGCCCATAAAAACAATAGTATATTCTGGATATTCTTTCTTGATCCAGCTCCACCTTTCTTTAGCATTACTTGGAACTAATTCTAGACGTAATTCCATTTCATCTTTAATTCTTTTTTCAACTATTGGAAAGCCTCTTTTGTCGCCAGTAATGCAACAAATTTCAACTTTTTTTTGTAGGGCTTTAATGGCGTCGAAGTCATCGCATCCAAATGCTTTCATGACTTTGCCTTCTTTTGTATAATACATTTTGCCGTCAGTCAAAGTTCCGATCAACATCCATAACAAATACAATCTTCTTTTCTTTTACGTCTTTAATGTCTTCCATAGTGTTTCCTTGCCCAGATAATATAATAACATATTCAACGGATATTCATGCATCGGACTCATATTTAACAAAACAATTGCGGTTAATTGACGTACTTTTTTAACGTCGATTCCTTTTGTGGTTAGCCATGCAATAAAATTTGTTTGACATTGTCCGTACTTATCATCTTCAGTCTTTTCAATTTCAAAAGAAATTTTTGTTCCTTCTGCTGAAATTTTATATCTCTTTTGTTTGATTATATCATGAGGAAATAAAAAGGTTGCATACAATTTTGCTAAATCATAATAAAAATCACCAAAGTCAGTCAGACCGCCAAAGTCTTGGCGCCAATCAATAAAAGAGTAATCGTCGCCATTTTTAATAATATTTGATAATGCCATATCTCCATGCATCAAGCATGGCTTGCCATTTAGTATTTTCTGCCAAGGAAGAATGGCTAACATATCTTTTAGTTTTGCTGTGGTTTCACCATTGATTGTAGTTTCAGTATCAATATTTTGCAGCTTCTTATGGAGATCATCAACTCTATTTTTAGTTTTCCTGTAATAGAAATCGACACAAGCGTTTTGAAACTTCATATACTCTTCAGGATTTAGCGTTTTCTCTTTCCATAACTCAGATTTCCACATACTTTCTAAGAAATTTGGAATTATATTTGGAAGATTTACAATAGATTTATCAAATAAATCTACGCCCTCTACAAATTTATAACTATAAAAGTTATCTGAATGACCTAAAATATCTGGTACAAGTCCTTTTAAGAGCTTAGCTCTCTTGACTCTATTTTTAGAGATTACTGAATTATAGAAATATTTTATAACGTTATCTCCAATGAAGTAAAGTTCTTCATCGTCCTTATCTAGATTCTCAATTTTAGCTTCAAATAAAGGATCTGCCTTCGTAGTTTGCAATTTATCTAGATCGCCAATGTCAAACCATCTAAATCTTTCTGCAAATACGACTCTTGTGTTTCTAAAAAGGCCCTGAAAGCCTGAAGAAACTTGATGTTGGTTGTCGATGATAATTGGGTTGTGTTCTAAGTTGAATAAAAAGTCTTCATAATCTTTTACGAAAGCGCAGCCAATATACGCATTTCCTGTGTATTTAGGGCTCTTTTTCTCGTGAAAATCATAGATTCTACCAGAATGTTCGTTAATTTCTACCGAAGAATACTCTCCATCTAAGCTTTTTGTTTCCGCGAATCCAATCCAGTTGTTCTCAACACTTGGTAGTTCTTTGCGTTTATCCCATAAATCAACCAGAGTGTCTGCACACCAAATGTAAAACGGACAATCCAGTAAAGACTTGCATTGGAGTAATGCATCTCCCGGACCTTTGATGTTGTTTTCTTGTTCTATGAACTCAACTTTTATATTTGGATGCGCAATTGTAACGTATTGTTTGACAATATCCCCAAGATGCCCAGTCACAATAATGAATTCATGTTCTTCTGGATTGAAATAATCAATGATATGACTTATTGCAGCTTGATTTCCAATTCGTAATAGGCCTTTGTTGAAGTATTTCGTTTTACTTCCTAGTCTTTTTCCAGGTCCGTGCCGCAAGTATAACTAACTTCATTTAAAGTATTCCTTCATAATTGTGTTGCATTTTAATAAAAATGGTAAGTTGTTTTCATATAACTTCTTATGAATTTCTTCTGGTGTTGTAGAAAATTTTCTTGCTAAGAATTTCTTAACATGAGGAGCGCCATAATGGCATATTGCATTCGAACCAAAAGGGCTATCGAACCCATCTATTTGTTCTAAATATCCATCACCCTCTAATCCGATTGTTCTAAAGCCGTCAATTAAAGGCCAAACACTATTAAAGAATTCAGATAACATTGTGAATTTATTAAAGGCTTCACCGGCAGGATACTTATCTCGCGGAGCAATACCTTCATCGGGATAATTTAAAGTTGAATTTAGTGCATTAACCAAATTCTCATACAAAGCAGTACCTTGCATCTCTTTAAAATCTTTAACACTCCACATCCCAGTTTTTTTCAAGCAATCTTGAGTGTACAGAGTTCTATCGATATCTGAATATTTATAGATCAAAACATCTTGCCCATAGACTTCTAGTGCTTTTTTAAGGAATGACGATTGCACTGGATAGCCCAAGCAAGAGCCGTAATCTCTGTAAGGTTGGTGGCAGGCAGACACTCTTCCGACACGATAATGAGCGTAATGAGTGTGTTTAATAATGGGTTCGCAGTAGTTTGTTTTAAGCTTGTCTATATAAAGCTTTAGCCAACCGTCTTTAAAGATGAAGGTATCATCATGAAGGAAAAGGAAATAGTTATAGTTTTCTATATTATCTTTTGAAACTGAATCGAATGTTGCTTCAACTCTGTCGTTTTCGCAGGCTACAACTTTAAATTTATTTGAAATTTTATCTAAATACTTTAGATGTTTTTCTTCGGTAGAACTGTTGTCTGCGATGACTAAATCGTAATCAAACCCTGCATCGTGTTTTTCAATAGAGGTTATGAAATTTGATAATAGGGCGTAGTTATTTCTTGTAACAAGAATTATTAAGGTTTTTTCTTGCATAAGTTAAATACATCTGGATTTGCGGGATCAAATTCTTTAGAAGATAGAATTAGTAACTTAGCGCCTTGAGCCGAAAACAACGTATGCTGGAAACCTAGAGGAATATCAAACTTATCGTAAAGTTTTAAAGTTCTTTGTTGCTCGTCGAAGCAAGTTTCGTCGTTTTCGTCGCTTTCTCTAGACCAACTTAAAACGATTTCACAATCACCTTCAAGTAAAATAAACGATTCTATAGTTTCGTTGTGATAATGATTTCCTCTAAAACAACCTTTATTGATCGTTAAGTAGGAGATTTGTTTCGGCTCTTTATAAACAGACGCAAAACGCTTACTTTCACTTTCTTTATATAACTCGACAAATAACCCTCTGTGATCTGTATTAACCTTTAACATAATTTTTATAACTCTCCACTATTTTCAAAATAAGATTTTTATGTCTATTTTTTGAATCTTTTTTTTGTTGAAAAATTTCTACTATTTCTTTGAAAGATATTTTTATAGTTTCATCTTCTAAGAACCAACGCTGGCTGTCTGTGAAATTTTTAAAATATATTGTACGCAAATCGTCTTCCAAGCAGGCTACCATATCGTCTGTGATGAAGTCAACGTCTATCACTGTCATCGTTTCTTCTAGATCTTTAGGTATGGTTCTTTTTTAGCTTCAAGGTAGCATAAAGTAGAAATGAAAGAATTATAAAATGGCTTACATCCAACTCCAATAACATTTGGAATTTTATAATTTAAGACTTTTATATTCTTTAGTTGCTTTATTAAAATATCTGAAATGTTTTTACTTCTAGTATATGCGGAAGGTTTATTATAATTTGTTCCAGCAATTAATGTTGGAACCTTATATATATTAATACATTCGTAAATATTATATGCGCCGAGAGTATTAGTTAGAAACAACTCTTCTTCGTCGCCTCTGTTTTTACCAGCTAAATGAACGACCTTACTTACAGATTCGTATAGTTTTTTCACATCATTTATATTTTTGATGTTTCCATCAAATTCAATTACTTGATGCTTTTTTAGCTTATCTTTTAGGTTTTTGCCAATAAAACCTTTAGAACCTGTAATTCCTATTTTCATGTGCCTTTACGTCCATAGCTATCTTCGAGCCTTACAACATCATCCACTTCGATTGTACTAGCTTCCATGACGACCACATCTTCATCTAATGCTTCTATCCTATGAACATCTAAAGGTAGTATTCTTAAAGTATATCCAGGATGAACTTCATAAATATCTGATTTGGTCTCACCTTCTTTTTTAAATGTTACGATAGCTTTACCTGAAAGAAAAAATATAGTTTCTTGTTTTTTGTTATGATATTGTAAAGATGTTTTACATCCAGCAAATATTGTAATTCTCTTTAAACAATATTTGTCTGTAAGCTCAATCCATTCTTCTCTTCCCCATGGTTTTTCTACAAGCTTATCTGGTTCATATCCGTTCATAAATATTCCTTCGTACTTATAACTTCTTTTTCTTCTAAGAACTTTTCCAACTCTTTAACGTTCATAAGATTTTCGAAATGTCCAGAAGAATATTCTTTATTTACTTCCGTAAAGGCATTGCTTTTCTTAATGTCGTGTATAACAAACTTATCATTTAAAATTTGAGTCCTAGAAATTTCAGCTTCTGAAATAAGAATTTCATGAATTTTTTCTCCAGGTCTAATTCCTGAATACTTTATCTTAACTCTGAATTCGTCAGATATACTTGGATCGTATCTAGAATCAATAAGACATTTTGCTAAGTCTTTAATATAAGCAGATTTGACCTTAGGAACAAAGATTTTTTGACCATCAACGTCAGTTAAGGCTGCAAAGATTAAATCAACAGCATCTTCAAGACTAAGGAAGAATCGTGTCATCAAAGCGTCTGTGATCATTAAATCTTCGTTTTTATTGATCTTATCTTGGAACACTGGAATAACACTGCCAGTTGAAGATAAGACGTTTCCATATCTAACGCAGTTGTGAACGTGTCTAGTTTTATCTTGAGCGCGCAAATGAATGCGCTCCTGTAGTGCCTTACTCATTCCATAAGAATTTACAGGTAAGCAAACTTTGTCAGTTGATATACCTAAAACCTGTAAACGTTGCTTATCGTAGTTTTCTACTGCCTTCATGAGATTTATCGTACCATTGATATTTGTAGATACTGCTTCTATGGGGTAATCTTCACAAAGAGGAACCTGCTTCATTGCTGCGCAATTAATAACAACATCTGGTTTTGTAGATTTTAGAGCAGACCATACAGCATCGTAATCTCTAATGTCTCCAACAATGCAATTAACATTAGGAAACTTCATTTTAACTTTATGGTGCTTTTCTTCTCCTCTTGCAAAGACAGAGACCTTATAGCCTTTAGCCAGCAGTCTTACAATTAATGCATTTCCAAGAGAGCCAGTACCACCAAATAATAGAAAGTTCATTCTTTCACCATCTCAAATTTTTGTTTTATGTTCATACTATTTCTAAACTCGTCTTGGTCATATTCCATTTTTTGAGGAAAATGTCTTGTCCGTCTTTGTTTTTGATTTCTGCTGGAAGCTTACTAAACGTTTTACTAATAAAGTGGTAAACTCTAGAATTACCCAGTAAGCAAAAGTTTTTACAACCTTTTTCATATAAAGCCTTTGGGAGGTCGTTGTCTACATTCCATCCCGGAAAATAAGTCTCATCGAAATATTCAATTTCTTCTAACATAAACTTAGGCATAAGAATTGGATGCGACCATTGTTTGGTAGATTCTTTTTTAGGTTGAACCTGAGAGAACCAGTCAAGTAATCGTTTTTCATTAAATGAAGCTGCATCAACTCCTGCATTGAAAATGTCAAATTCTGGGTTGTTCCCAGAACTTTCAATTAAATTACAACTGACAGTGAAACGATCAATCTTTGCTTTTTTAAATGCTGTAATTTGCCCTAGTATTGAAAAATCCCAACCTGGAAGCATATACATATCTGAATTTACAATCATAGAATATGGATGCTTTGAGACCTTTAACGCACGATTAACTCCGCAAAACCCTAGATTAGTAGTGGATAGAGTTGCTTTTTTGAGTATATGGGGATTAGATTTAATCCACTCCCAAGTCCCATCCGTAGAACCGTTATCGTGAATGATGATTTCATGTGGGATTTTAGTATTTTTTATAATGCTAGGAACGAGAATTTTTAGATATTCAAGGCTATTCCAAGCTGGAATACAAATAGAGATCATTTCTTTTCCTTTAGCCAGCAACAAGGATACACATGGTTAACGCTTGGCATACGATGACAGACACAACGACAAACTTCTCCAAGAGGATTGGTGCCAGCTTTTGGTTTATCCATAAACTCTACCTGTCTTTATAATATTTTCATAATACACTAAATGCTTCTTACATGCAACAATATCTGAATAATTATCCATTGCATATTTTCTACATACTTCTGGGGTTTTTGAATCTATGTTCATTATAGCTTTCATGTAGTCGGAAAGACTTTTACAAACTATACCAACCGAAGGCGGTACTATTTCAGGCATTGATCCGTTTGCAGATCCTATTACAGGGGTTCCTGAAATTAAAGATTCTATAACTGAAGATGGACAGGCGTCTGCTAAGTGAGTAGGATAAATTAAAGCTCGTGCGTTGGCTAGGTAATTTGCCTTTGTTTGTCCATTCACTTCCCCAAGATATTTAATATTTCTATCAAATACGATTGCTTTCTTAAGATCTTCTGCGAATCGTTCATTACCTGCGCCGGCAATATAAAAATCATATTGCTTGAATCTTCTGGCAAGTTGAATAAAGATATCAAGACCTTTTTGAAGTCCCCATCCAAATCCAGCCAAGTAAAGGAAGTAGTTTTGCTTCTTGTCCTGATACATAAATTCTTCTGGGGAAGCGCATGTATGAACGAATGCTTCACACTGCAATCTATCTGCTACAAACTTAGACACGCAAATTACATTAGGGTGGTTTTTAACTCCGTTTAGAAATACTGGATCTTGTTCCATTCCACCACCATGGATAGTTCCTACCCAAGGTTTCCCTAGTGCTCTATTTTTTTCTACATCTCCTAAACAAAAACTGTGAACGTGAATAACATCCGTATCACTAGGAATAGAATCTACAAGAATAGCTCCAGTATCGGTTTTAGAGCCTTTGTAGGCATGGAGGTATACCTTGTGTCCTAGCTTCTTAAAACCTCTACAGAGACGTTCTACAACACGTTCGGCGCCTGCTGATGCTTTGGCTGGATATTGGTAGTTTGAGTAAAGTAAGATATTCATATTAGTTTATTTTAACCGGGAGTTCCTACAATCAGGTCTTAATCCATCTCTTGACTTAGATAATTTATTAAATTGATTGTTATTTTTATTTAAAGAACATTTTGAGCAAATTTTCATGTTTTTTTGTATTGGATAAATCCGCCCAAATGACCATTTAATCTGGATTCTTTACCGCTAATGTAGTTGACCGTATATCCAGACTTTTTAAAAGCTCCCATTTGAATGCATTTATCCCAAAATCCATCGCTTTTTTCATCATCTATAAAGATGTAGAATTCATTTGATGAACTTTCTTTGAATTCTTTAAGTTCTTTCATCATGTGGGCCATTGTATGTAATGAATCGTGAGAATATAGATCTGCACTATGTTTCGAGCTGTTGCGTTTTAATTCTGAAAAATAATCTAACGAGCTTTTACCAGAAATTAGCATCCAATCTAGTTCATTGTTGCCGCCATTTCCAATTGTTTTATTTCTGGTACTTTGCGGAATTAATTTTCCTACTTTTTCCATGTCATCTGAAATTTCTAATGAAACTAAAGCTGGCCACTGCATTGTAGTGTGAAGGGCTTCCATCATAAATGTCGTATAATATCCACCAGACACTCCTGTCTCGATAACATAATTCATATTTTTATTGCGAATTAAGCAATATAAGACGATGGCATTTAATGATGTTCCTGCACCGCCCAGCGGGGTTTGTTTGGTCCAATCAAAATCTGATTGTCTAGTTGCTATAAGCGACATTAAATCTGGATTTAATTTGATCTCATCTTGAACGTACTTCCATAAATCTTCTTTAATGTCGAAGCATTTTTGTATGTCCTCTAGGCCTACTTTACAAAGATTTTCAATATTATCTAAACTATTCATGGTCTATATGCCAGCCTTTTTGTTTATGATTGTTCCAGTTCATTCCGTTGCTTAAATTGCTTTTCTAAATGTTCTTTTATTATTTTACAAGTAGAGCAATTTTTCATTAAATATACCCTTTCCCAATATTTAAGTCATTAAGACTTAAATATTCTTGCAATTTCTCTTTTGAAATTGTGTCATTAACCATCATATCTGAACTCTGATGAAAGAAGTAAAAATCTGGCGTTTTATCTAGCGGATGACCTTGCTCAATTAAATCTCTGTATATTTTAGTTCCATAATATGGACTCATTACACTTAAACTATAATAATCAGCCTGAACTTCTTTAGCTAAAGAAATAGTCATATCTAAATCTTCATCTGTTTCGCCAGGGAAGCCAGTCATCAAATAACAAGTAAATGGCACTCCTGCATCTTTTAACATCTTACACCCAGCGATAATTTCTTCTCTGGTTTCATCTTTTTGTATTTGTTTTAATAATCTCGGAGAACCTGTTTCAACTCCTACTTTTGCTCTTACGCACCCAGCATCTTTCAATAATTTGCATATTTCTGGATCAAGATGATCTGTACGTAATTCGGCTTTAAATGGCATTTGAAGGTTTTGATCTATCATTCCTTGTAATATTTTTTGTAGTCTATCTTTTTTGATAGTAAAAACATCATCAACAAAATAGACAATAGCATTATCTTTAATTAAGAGCTTATCTTTGTTGTCGATATTACTTGAAGCAGAATAATCAAATTCTTTTACTTGATTCCAGTAATTTTCTTTCAAGTCTTTAAGTTCTAAAAGAACATCATCTGGAGATCTATATTGAGTTTTGTTACGTTTCCAATGTTCAGGAGACGCGCAATAAGAACAACGATAAGGACAGCCACGAATTGTAACAACGTATGAAACATCTACAAATCTTTTTTCTTCTTCTGGAATCTTCCAAAACTTTTTTCTTTCTGGAAATGGCAATTGTTCAACTGGCTTAATGACATCGGCGTCACCATTATCATCTATACCGCCAAATCTATTTCTAGATGTAACGCCTGAAATTTCTTTTGGTATTTTACCATTTACTAAATCAAGCATTGCGAATTCCCCTTCGCGCTTTACTTGATAATCAATTGCAGTTAGTTTATTTAAAAGCTCTGCATCCATTGTGGCATGGGGACCGCCAACGACTTGTTTAACGTGAGGAGCACGCTCTTTAAGCTTTTTAGAAAGGATTTTGACGGAAGTGAGATTGGCAGTATACATTGTCCAGCCAACCCAATCTGGTTGAAACTCTAAAATATTATTTAATACTTCTTCCCATATAGGATGATTTTCATCTTCGAAGTATTTTTTATAATCGTTTAATCCGGCAAAAATTGATTTAAGATTCGCGAAAGTTCTTTCGTTTTGATAATCTGCATTATATAGCCAAGCATCGTGGCCATTTTGATTTAATACTGAAGCTATGTAAGCTATGCCTAAAGAGTTGGCATTATAACGCGATCCCAATAAACGATAAAACGGAACATTAATTAATAATACTTTGGCCATTATCTCACTTTTGTATAAAACGGTAGCATTTCTTGATGCCATTGTCCAGGGTGCTTAGCTTGAGTATATCCTCTTTTTTTCCACTTGTCTATGAAATATTCATAGGGTTCGTTACTATCTTTATCTATTTTTTGTTGGTTATTGCTCTTACCTTGAAGATGATAAACTAAACTATCATACACCATCCAAAACTTACGAACACCTACGTCCCAAGCTTCTTGAATTAGATCATCGTCCGTACAATAAGAGAAATAATGTTCATCAACGCCTTTCATGCGTTCCCAAAGTTTACGATGCATGAAGAAAGGCATTCTAGCACCAACTTCTATGGTAGAGTTTTTGTATTTTTGAAAATCCGATAATAGATTTTGTTGTGAAAAATCTTCTGCTTCCATTCCGTAATTTTTAATTATGTGATGTTTGGTGTGGCCTTGCGTTGGCTCTACGCTGCGCGAACACATAAGAAAAGATAAAGGAGGTTGGTTTTTGGCTACTGAAACTAAAGCCTCTAAGCAGCCAGGCATTAAATACATATCGGTATGAGGTAAAAAGAAATAGTCGCCCGTTGCAACTTTAGCGCATGCATTTAACGCTTTATTCAACCCAACGTTTACGCCATCTCCAATTACTTTAATTCCGGTAACAGATGAGTCATCGAAATCTTCCATTGGTACGCTTAAATCTTGTTTTAGACATTCTAATTCTCCAAGTTCGTATTTGCCTGAATTGTTTCCGCCATTATCATAAATAATTAATTCATAATCAGAATTGTCAAAAAAATGATGAAACCATGACTTACAAAGCACCTTCGTTAATAAATCTGGAGATTTATAGGCCGGTAATAAAATTGAAACTTTCATTTAAATAAACTCCAAATAATTGGGTTGCCATTTCATTCGCTTCTTCTGCTAAAACAGATTCAAAGGCTAGTGCTCATATTGATTATTTTGTCACAGTCAATGCACTAGTCAATTTTGCACCAGTCAAGCCTGAACTAGTTAAGTTTGCACCAGTCAAGCCTGAACTAGCTAATTTTGCGTCACTTAAATTTGCGCCAGTCAAGTCCGCATCATTCAAGTTTGTCCAACACAAGTTTGCCCAACACAAGTTTGCACCACTCAAGTTTGCACCACTCAAGTTTGCACCACTCAAGTCTGCATTAGTAAAGTTTGCACCACTCAAATTTGCATTACTAAAATCTTTATGGCGTAAGTCTGTGCCACTTAAGTCTGCGCCACTTAAATTTGCGCCAGTCAAGTTCGCATTACTCAAGTTTGCCCAACTTAAATTTGTCCAACACAAGTTTGCACCACTAAAGTTTGTACCACTAAAGTTTTTGCAACTTAAGTCTCCGCTATTTAAGTCTGCCCCACTTAAGTCTGCGCCACTTAAGTCTGCGCCACTTAAATTTGCCCCACTTAAGTTTGCGTTACTTAAGTTTGCACGACACAAGTTTGCGTTACTTAAGTTTGCACGACACAAGTTTGCGCCACGCAAGTTTGCGCCAGTCAAGTTTGTACTACTTAAGTCTGCGCCACTAAAGTTTGCACCACTAAAGTCTGCGCCACTTAAATTTGTATTACTTAAATTTGTATTACTTAAATTTGTATTACTTAAATTTGTATTACTTAAGTTTGTATTACTTAAGTTTGCGCCACTTAAATCTTTATTACTGAAATCTTTATTACTTAAGTCTTTATTTCTGAAATCTTTCATATTTTATTTTTCTCCTTTAGCGAGCGAGCAACTTCTTGCCATAGGCGCTTGCGGCACGAGCCGAGACTTTGAAGGCTTCGTCTTTGGCTTCGTCTTTGGCTGCGGCTTCGACTTCGGCTGCTGCCGCAGCTCTGGCTTTGGCTTCGACTTCGGCTGCTGCCGCAGCTCTGGCTTTGGCTTCGACTTCGGCTGCTGCCGCAGCTCTGGCTTTGGCTACGTTGTAGGTCGCTAGTGCGGCACCCCTGGTTCCGTCGAAGGCGGCTCTGGCTTTGCCTTCGGCTGCGTTGTAGGTCGCCAGTGCTGCGGCGAGGGCTGCGTCGTAATTGGCGAGGGCTGCTTTGGCCCTGGCTTCGGTTTGTTTAGTGGTTTTCATAATCTACTATTCCTCCTAATCCATTCTTGCATTATATTTGGTTGCAACTTGTTGATTTTAATCTTACCTTTAATTTGATCTGAATCTTCGCCGCCTTGTTCATAAAGTTTCTTAGCAAGTTCTGAAACTTGCTCGTCCGTTTCGACACCTGGGAATCTTTCCATAGTTGGCTTTTGATAGAGCAAGGACCACATCTTATCCCAGACGCCATCTTTTCTCAACTGTTTTATTTTTCTTGGAAGATTAAACCAAGAGTAGTGATAGACACTTGGAAGTTTATCTAAAACTTCATTATAGATTTGAGCAAACTGTTCTGGATTAGTTTGGCGAGCTTGTTCGATTTGTTGACTGTAAAAACCTACGTGCTGCATTGGTTGATAGTTAAGAGTATTGACATATTCGCAACCATCTGACATTCCTTCTCTAGCAACTACACGACCAGTTTCCTCGTTAGTGATACGGGCATGAGCGTTAATACCGTGAGAAATTTCTGGCTTATTGCGAGACATTCTCCATTTCCAATTATGTCTACGACTAGTAACTTCACCTCTTGGACCCCATAGTTCAGCTACAGGTAAATGTAAAATATCTGCTTGAACCGGAAAACGTTTAGTTAGCATCTTCCAATTTTCATAATCATCTTCGTGGAAACATTCATCAACGTCAAATTGTATCAAGAATTCATTTTCGCATAACGCTCTAGCAAATGCTTTTTGTAGACCATCAATTCCTGGTTCTGACCAATCAAATTCATTTTGATAAACTTTTACCTTATCTTCGCCATACTTAGTTTTAAGTTCTAAAAGAGCTTCGTAAGTTCCGTCAGTAGAGCAGCCGTCCACAATCACAACTTCAGTACTGAATCCTAAAGCAGATTCAATACTTTCTTTGAATGGATAATCTTCTTGCATGCAGTTATATGTTGTAGTGTAACTACTAATTTTTCCATATAGTCTTTCAAATTTAAACTTTGGATTAATTGCTAATTTTTCTTTCATTGGTTTTCCTTTATCCTACTAATAATTTAGCGCATGCTGCAAAAATTTCTTTTGAATCAATTTCATTTAATGGAGCAGCTCCATCAATTGGATTATGTTTACAGCGATTCTTGTAGCAAGGCCTATTCACGCAACCAGATTTTCTTTCTGATTGCAATAAAATAAATTTTGCGGTTTCTTTATTTTTTACCCACGGACCTGTACTTCCGGCCCATGAACAACCAAAGATACTAACTAACGGAGTATCGAGAGCAGAAGCTAAATGCATAGGGAAGCTATCAATTCCTACGTGCAATCTTGCATTTTTAATAACTGAAGCTAGTTGCGGGAACGTTGTGTTTCCTCTGAGGTCTACATCTGTTCCGGCAATTTGCATGTCTTCTTTTGCCCCTACCTGAACAAATTTTAATTCTGGGAATAATAATTTTAGATTAAGAATAACTTCACTCCAATCTCTATAATTTCTTCCTTCCCATTGGCCTTTTCCAGAACCGACATGAAGTGTCGCATAAGGCAATTCTTTTTCATTAAAAGGCATGCCAGCTAATTTATTAAAATCTTTACTCACAAGGATAGAATCATCTTTGGCGACAAAATAATCTCCAAGGTCAGTCTGACAATGTGCAGCGTATTCTTCGGCTAGCAATCTTCCGTTACCTTTACGCGTCCAATTGGAGAACATATATTGAGTCGCAACATCTGGAGTTAAAGCTAAATCAAATACTTCTTCAAGTAATTCTACTTGCATCATCATTTGATTATATGGAATGCATTTATGAACATCTGGATTATCTTTTAAGATATCAAAGTACTGAGGCTCTGTTGCGAAGTATAATTTCGCTTCTGGAGGAACTTGTTTCATTAACCCGTTTATGACTGCTGTAGCAATGAAAACATCTCCTGTTGAGCGAGGCATAGTGAAAATAATATTAAAGGCTTCTGGAGTATCAATGAAAGACTTTAAATATTCTTCTGGATCTACATTTTGTATTACACCTTTCAATAGATGCTGCTTTACGACAGTTATAAAATCATCGTTAGTTGTTTTAAAACTAAATTTATCTTTTACTTTTTCTGCAAGTTCTTTAGCCCATTCTTTTGGCTTGGAATAAGATCTAGTTATCTTATCCATTTTTTTCTTTACATCGCCTTCATTTACAGAAGCCCAGCGAGATCCTTTAATTAAAATTGGATCCCATACTACGCTTTCTGGTATTTCTTTTAATTCGTACTCAAACGAAACAAACTTACCATCTTTTAAAATGTCTAAGTGACCAGACCAATTTGTAGCAAGAACCGGAAGACCTACTGACGCTGCTTCTAGAACTGGAATTCCAAAACCTTCGCCATGCGTTAATGTAATGAATGCCTTGATCTTTGGATGGTTATATAAATCAGCCATTTCTTCTGTAGTGAGATTTGCATGAACAAGATATAGCGGAGGACACTCTGCTTCTGGAATTCCTATAGCGGTCTTTAAATCATTAATACGAAACTTAACTGCTTCGAAATCCATGGCGTTATTTTTTGCCATATTAGTTTTAAGAACCAAGCCTACATCTTTTCTGCCTCTAAATGTTTCAAAAAAATATCTTAAAAGGTTAGAAATGTTTTTTCTGTCTTCTCCGAAATTGCCGCCGCCCCATTGTCCTACATGTAGGAAACAAAAGTCTGGTTCAAGATCGAGCTTAAGTAGATCTTGATAAGGTTTAGCTTTAAAAAGATCTGTATTAATACCTTCTGCACAAACAACGATAGGTTTTTCAATCTTAAATTTGCCTTTTTCGCCTGTATTTGGATTATGCCAATCTGCAATAGTAGTTTCGGCGATACGCTTTGAATGTTCTGATGGAACTATATTTAGGTCCATTTCGTTCATTTTTTGAATCCATTGATGTGAAATACGGTCTGTTTCACATAAAGCGCTTACTCCGACATTGAATTTACCTTTACGTTCATATTCATTTGGGATCGTAACATGAATAAAGAGATCGTATTCATTTTGATTATTTTGCGCTTCAACTGTTCTTTTATCTACTGCTTGTTTAATTTTATTATTTAATGGAGTATCTTGCGTATCCCAACTACAATTTCCCCAATTTAAACTTTCAACTGAAACGTCAAAAAGTTCGTCGGAAATTAGAGCTTCAAATATTTGTTTAGCGTGTTTTCCGTAACCAGATTGTGTTTCTAAGGGAGCTTTAAGTAATGTTTTTATTTTATTCATTTTTATACCTTTGCGATCTTAACTCTATTTGAGTTTGGTTTATTTCTATAGTGATTAATATTTTTTTCAAATGCATGATCCCACTTAGTAATCATATTCTCCATTGAGAAGGCTTTATTGACCCATTCCGTAGCTTTCTTTCCAATTTCTTTTCTTTCGTCCCAAGTCATATTGTACATTTTTAAGTAACCATTTAACCAATCTTCATTAGTTCCGAGGTCGCTATAGATGAAAGGAATTTGCTGTGAGCCTTGTAAGCTTCTTACTTTTGCTTCGATTGAAACACCATATACAGTTCCGTCTTCTGCATTAATATTTTGATCTTGTAACCCGCCTGTTTTCATAGAAATCACAGGAGTACCGCAAGTCAAGCTCTCTAAAGAAGAGAGACCGAAGCCTTCGTTATCACTATGGCATACTGTAACATCAGCTACATTATAGAAAATATTTAATTGCTCAGAAGGAACCATGCCAGGAACAAAAGCAATTTGATTTGGTTCTAAGCCTAACATTTTTGCAACTTCAGTTAAATTCCCGCCTTCTTGATCTGCCGGATCTGTTTTCATTAAGAGAAACGCCTTATCTTTTCCAACTACGTCTAACATATTTTTAAATGTCAATAAAACATCTGATGTGCGTTTACGTCTCGCGTTACGACTGTTGTAAAATAATATAAATTTATCTTTTCCTTCTTTGAACATTTCAGCTCTATGCTTTAATATTTCTTCTTTTGATAATGGTTTGAAAAGATTTGTGTCTACGGCATGAGGAATGTACTCTGCCTTATGTTCTAATTTCAAATCCTTCATAATTCCGTAAGTTAATTTTGAAATACAACCAAGAAAATCACAAGTATCATAAACTGGTTTATTGAATGTTGGTGTTGGAGTAGAATCCCAAATTGTATTGTATAACATTGGAATACCTCTATCTTTAATTTCGTCGCTCATATTAAAGAGCCACATATAAAAACGAGGGTCAGTAAAAAAGAACAAAGCATCTATTTTTTCTTTACTAATAATTTGTCTGACGATTTGTTCGTTTCCATAACCATCAACTGGAAAAATAGTCCAATCCTCTCCCCATTCATTTAAACGAATTGGTTGATAGTTTGCGTGCTTCATTGCACCGCCAAGAGAAATAAATTTGTATTTCCCTGTTTTTAGTAAACCTTCAATTAAATATTTTGTTTGCGTTGCAACGCCGTGAAGCCACTAAGGGGTGGTCGCCCATTGTTATTACTGTAAATTTGTCAGTCATTAATCACCTTATTTAGTTAATTCTTGATTCAATAATTCAAACGACGCATCAACTTTTTCTTTACATGTTACTACAAGTTGTTGTGCTTCTTCTAGTGTCTTAAACGGTCCAACCTTTACAATCCTTGGAATCATTGCTACGTAAGCCGTTTCTGACAATTTAATTACATTGCCAAATTCTTTATGAACATAATACGTTGCGCCATCTTCTTCTACTTGTTGCCAGTCACTCATTTTTATTCTCCTTTATTTAAACACTTGATGATAATAATTTAGGGCTTCCGCCAACAATTTGTGAACCTGAAAATACTACGGTTCCGTCAATATAGCTTGCTAAAAATGCATTCAAAACATCTTGAAGAGTCTTTCTTTCTTTTACTAATTTTTCTTCTAGTAAAAAAACTTGACTCTCTTCGCACCTTGCTGCCAACATCTTAGTCTTTGAAAATGTAAACTTTTTCTTGCGTCCCATATAAATTAATCTCCTATAACTGTATATACATATATACGATTACATCAAAGTAGTAAAATATTTTTTAAGGGCATCTGTCAGTTTTGTAAAATGCGCAAATATGTTTGTCGCCGTATTTACGACAACTTTGAAGGTTCTTGTAGAATTTGCCGGCATTAATAGAGCGTAAAGATTTTTGAAGCCACTCTTCAGCATTCTGTAATTTTTTATTACTAGAGCCAACTTCAACAATATTAATAGATTTCTTACTTGAGATATTCTTTTCAAAAACAACGAAGTAAGTTGATATGCTATTTAAGTTAACTTTTTCTAATTCTGAATAATATTTCTTATAGAGACTGATCTGATAATCTTTAATCTTATCTCTAAATTCTTCAAAAAAGTAGAATGAATTCGCAGTCTTAAGATCGATAATAGCTATATTACCATTTTCTAATTCCAAAACAACGTCAATATATCCTTTGAAATATTGCGGATAATTAGGAATTGGTTTCTTAATATCGTACTCAACGTGTTTTACTTTAAATTTTCCAAATTCTTTTATTAAGAATTCTTCTATTTCTAAAATTACTTTTTGCCCAACAGTATTATAATTTTTATATTTTGAGTCTAACTTCCAAAATTTATCAAATCTATTCCATATCTTTTTGAATTTTTCGGATGACTCTAGAGCGCTCATTTTTGCCATTAAAACGTCTTGAGTGCCCCTGTGACTCAACGTACCGAAAGCCATGTCTGGAGTGTTTATACGCGGTTTTATCTTCTTTAGATTGATGTTCTCGTAGTAGCGCCCGCAGTGATGAAAGTTAACCAATGCACTGTAAGAGATACGTTCTGGGATGATTTTAAATCTTTGAGGAATTTCCATTTAAAGTCTAAAATAACAGACTATGGATTTAATTGCAATAGATATTTATTATATAACTCAATTGCTTTTGCTGTATTCTGTGCTTCGTATGCACGAGCGTCTAATTCACATTCACTAAAAAATTCCGCATAAGCTTCATTCTTAATATCCGCAGCTTGTCTATACTTCTTAGACCAAAACTCAGAACCCTTTGCTTCTTTTTGCTGAGCGTGTCTTAACTCGTGCAAAGTAGTGCTTAAGTAATGATATTTTTCGGTAACTTTGTCTGCGTTGGAATTAACTTTAGGAGAAATTCTAATTGTGTGGATTCTTTTTTTAGAATTATATTCGCATTGTCCGTAGCACTTTAGTCTTTTATCGAATACAATAACAAGTCTTTGTTTAATTTTTTTAAATCTACGAACAAGTCTGAGATAAGCAGCTTCGTCTAAGCAAGTAGGAATATTTCTTATCTCGATTTTCATTCATAAATACCATCAATTAGACTTTTTTTCTTTATCTTCTTCCGTAGGAAGCTCTTCCATTGGGGAAGTTTTTCCGCTCATAAGATCTGCAATCAAGCTAAATCCGTCAGATGTTTGATCTCTTAAGGCGTAAAAATCCTTAGCTAATTCATGGCTTTGCTTTGATAAAAGCTCAAAAGCTTTTGCTTGTAATTTTTGCCCACTTACAACTGAATCGTATAATTGAAGCATTTGTTTAGTTGTCTTAACGAAACCACTACAAACTTCTTCTAATTCTGAAAGCTTGGTTCCGCCAAGGGACGTTTCTAGTTCTTTTAATCTTTTATTTGTTTTCTTGATGTAAACAAAAAAAGATATGAATAATGCTAGTACTAGAATTGATAAAAAATAGACCATTGTATTAAGTACTAAAAAATGATTTTGTTAGGTGGGTTTTGTTTTATTACTTTGAGTATCTGTTTGTACTAAAAGTTGTAAACAAATTGCGAACTGTTTGGCGCGTAAATTTTCCAACGGATTGCTTTCTTTCGTTAGCCTTAGCTTCGACGGTAGTCCAAGCTGTCTCACCGACATAATACTCCAATAGCTTGGCCACGACCGCTTCTGCGTCCTTTCTTGATGTTACTTGCTGTACTACCTTAGTTACCGTATTTTCATTGTTCATATTCTAATTCTCCTTTTTCTTTCTCTATGACTATTTTTAATCTTCTTGAAAATTTTGCTTCTGCTATCTTCTGTAATTGATTAATTCTCATTTTACTTAGACCGAAGATATTTACCGCACTCTTGTTGCGTTAATTGACTTTTATCTTCTATTAAACAAAAACAACAATTTTCATGTTCTACTGAACTTATATAATATCTGCAGCTTTCTGTCAAGATATATTTGAAGTGCTTACAATGCATTTTTCTTCGAGCACCAATGTGAATGTATATTGTTACTCACTCCATAAATTTTTTCCGACCCGACAATCACATTTCATTTTTCCTCCGACTTTCATTAAATATCCTTTTCTTTTCCATTGCCAGTTTAAATATTTATCATTTCCAGTATAAGGAAACCACGCTTCTCCAATTCCCATAAATCCATATTGATCTGCGTTATATTTTGTCTTAATATATTTTTCATTAATAGAAACTATTTTTCCTTTAACGAACTTACCAGAAGTACCATTGTCTTCGTTATCAAGAGACCAACGTTGTCTAGCGGAGTCAATTGATGGCGCCAATTCAAATTCAACTTCATCACCAATTTCAAAATCGGGAGGTTGTTCAGTGTTTGAGAAATAATAAAAACTTTGATTGTGCTTATACATTCTATGGACATATAAACATATTTTTTTTTATTGGTCAAGCTTTTCTTCTTGCATCTTTTGTTTTTATTTGTTAAATATTAATAATGAAAAAGATGACGAATCGCGAAGAAGAAATC
>Ga0163154_10001640_pt1 | contig 34340 bp, 40 predicted proteins | sample OliLakLV19MP9P1_FD_148649 | JGI IMG/M metagenome (GOLD analysis project Ga0163154, IMG submission 148649) | Freshwater microbial mat bacterial communities from Lake Vanda, McMurdo Dry Valleys, Antarctica - Oligotrophic Lake LV.19.MP9.P1 | ecosystem: Environmental > Aquatic > Freshwater > Lake >... | reverse complement strand
GTCTCCGGTCCATCCCCCCGACCCAGCGGGACAGGTAGCCGAGACAGCGGCCTAGGTCGTTGCGACAGCGGCCCACTCCGGCAAGACGGCGGGGCAGGTCGGTAAGGTGGTGGCGTACCCCAGCGAGACGGCGGCCTGGGTAGCCGAGTCACCCACCCCGCCCTACTGAAATTCACACCGATGCAAACCGACACCCTCCTCAACGAAATATTCCGCCGCTACCCCTACCTACTCCTGGAGTTATGGGGAGAACCTACTAACACCACCTATCGCTTTGAGGCCCAGGAGGTCAAACAAGCCGCCTTCCGCTTTGACGGTCTGCTCCTGCCCGAGCAACCCGACCAACCCCTCTATTTCCTCGAATGCCAGTTTCAGCGCGACGAGCAATTCTACCACCGATTTTTTGCCGAGATTGCTGTCTACCTCAGACAGCAGCCCTACCCAGGGGATTGTCGGGCCGTGGTGTTATTTGTCGAGCCGAGTGTGGACCCAGGGGTGCCGCTGTTCTACCAGAGCTTTGAGCAGACGGGCAGACTCTATCGGCTGTACCTCAAATCCATGCAAGAACGACCCGGCTCCTTGCCCCTCAACATCCTGCAACTGTTAGTGGTGCCCGAGTCCGAGATGCAACAGCGTATGGCGCAAGTGGTCGAGCGGGTGCAAACAGAAGTAGCCGCAGCCCTAGAGCAGGAGCAGTTGTTAAACTTAGTGGGTACATTGTTGGTGTACAAGTTTCCAAACCGCGAACGGAGGGAATTAGAGATGGCATTTGGATTCACAGAGCTTAGTAAGACACGGGTGTATCAAGAAGCTAAGGAAGAAGGCCGGGTCGAGGGCAAGCAGGAAGGTAAATTAGAAGCCGTTCCCGCACTCTTGGCACGGGGGTTCTCCGTCGCCGAGACGGCACAAATCCTGGGGCTGAGCGTGGTGCAGGTCCAGTCTGCACAAACTTTGCCAGGTTGACCTGCCATAGCGCGAGCGGAGGGAATTAGCGATGGCTTTCGGTTTAATTCCTGCTCCGCTTAGACCCAGCTTTTGCAACTGTAATAACCCCTCTGTTGGGCTTAGTTCAAGGGCTCACTTCCTGGGGCACGGGTGATGAGGACAGGACAGGAAGCGTGTTGCAGTACATAATTACTAACGCTGCCCAAAAAGAGTTGTTTGAACGCGCCTAGGCCCCGGCTGCCCATCACAATCAGGTCTACGCCTTGGTCTTCAGCGAGCCGACAAACTAGGTCTTGGGGATGGCCCCGCGCCACGGTGGTCTCAACCGGAATTCCCTGGTCGCGCAGGGTCTGGGCTAGGGCGTCTAGCCGGGTATGGTTAGCATCCAACAGTTGTTCGTCTAGGTCGTGGAACATCTGCTGGGCACCCAGGGCCATCATCGGTTCGAGGTTCAGGGTCTCTTGACTGGGTTCAATAATTTTTAAGAGCCACAACGTTGCCCCTCCGCTCTGGGCCAGTTCTGTGGCGATCCGACAGGCTTCTAGGGCCGCCGCCGAGAAATCCATGGGCACTAATAACTTGCGAAACACAGTCCACCCGCGCCTTTTCCTTCACGATAGCCCAATTAACTATCGCTATAGCGTCCCCGCGTGGAACGGGCGATCTCCCGCTTGATCTCACGGTTTTTGATATCTTCGCGTTTGTCGTAGAGTTTTTTGCCCCGGCCCACGGCGATGTCTACCTTGATCCAACTTTTTTCGAGGTAGAGTTTCAGCGGCACTAGGGTCAGGCCCTTCTCCTCGACTTTGCCGATTAGTTTGCGGATCTCGCGGCGGTTGAGGAGCAATTTCCGGGGGCGGGTGGGTTCGTGGCTGAAGTACTGGGCCACCGTCGGCAGCGGCGAGATATGCATATTTTGTAGAAGAACCTCCGCGCCCTCAATGCGGGCATAGGCTTCTTGGAGGTTGGCGCGGCCTGCTCGGATGGCTTTGACCTCACTGCCCATGAGGGAAATCCCGGCTTGGTAGACTTCCAAGATTTCGTACTCAAAACGGGCTTTACGGTTCTCAACTAGGACTTTGCGAAATTCATCAGCACTCATCGTTGGGCCTCGTAGGCTTGGAGGGCGGCGGCATGGATATTTTTGAGGGGCTGTCCGGTAGCTTGGGCCAGACGGCGGCAGTCTTCATATTCTGGCTGAACGGTATAAACGGCTCCGGCGCGGTGACTTACTTTAACGGGCACTGCACCAAAATTGGTCTGCACGGTCTCAAATCTGCGCCCCAACACCGCACGGGTCCGGTAATCCCGGCGGATACCAAGCGTCATGGTCTCTCGAAAAAGCACTTCTTCACAGGCGCGGGCTTGGGGCGGATGACAGAGGACGGTGAGCAGGACACCGGGCCGATTCTTTTTCATGGCAACCGGGGTCAGGTACATATCTAAGGCTCCCGCCGCCGGGAGGCAATCAAAGAGATAACCGAGGACCTGGGGGCTGGTGTCATCAAGCTGGGTCTCCAACAGGGCAACGACTTCTTCATGAGGATGGGCATGACTGGGGCTATGGCTAGGGCTGGATTCGCTATGACTCTCGCTATGGCTATGGGAGTGAGTGGGTCCGCTATGACTATGTTCGTGGGCATGGGCATGACTACGCTCAGAACCCGAGAAGTTGGGCGTAGACTCACCCACCCAGAGCCTAAGTAAGTTAGGGATAGATAGGTCTCGTGTTCCGGCCCCCATGCCTACGGTTTGCACGACTAGAGCAGGACACTCACCGAAGTGATGGGCCAAGGCACAGACGATAGCGGCTCCGGTGGGCGTGACGAGTTCTTTATGAATGCCATTGCTGAATACAGGCACTTGGCGGCTTTGCCAGAGTTTGACCACCGCTGGCGTGGGAACGGGCATCCGACCGTGGGCTGCTATCACGGTCCCGCCCCCAAAGGGCAACCCTGAACACACGATCTGTTCAATGCCCAACCAATCCAGACCCAGACAGGTCCCGACAATATCCACAATTGCATCCACCGCCCCGACTTCATGGAAGTGGACTGCGCTGGGCGGAACACCATGGACCGCTCCCTCCGCCGCTGCCAACGCCCGAAAGCTCGCTAAGGCCCAAGCGGTCGCTTGGGCTGGGAGGCCCGCTTGCTGGATAATCGCTTCAATCTCGGGTAAATGCCGAGTAGCGGGTGTTTCCGTAAGGTGAACCGTAACTTGAGTGCCTTGAATACCAACTTTTTTAACGGTTTGGGCCTGTAGGTGGAATTCCTGATGCATGGCGAGACGGCCCAATTGTTGCTCTAGATAGGCTAAGGGCACCCCCGCATCCACCAAGGCCCCCAGACACATATCCCCGGCAATCCCGGTCGGGCAATCAAAGTAGGCAATCTTCATCGGTCGCTCCGGGGCATTACTCCAAGTTTACAGGGCAAATAAACCCGTCTAAGTGTTTAGGTGTGGACCTGTAGAGAGATTTCAAGGAAATTTACGTTTCTAGGACATTTTTTGTGTAAAACTGGCGAATATAAGGCTAGTTTTGCCTCTAAGGGGTGGTTAGCTCCATGCTGATTGAGTTCAAGGTCGCCAATTTTCGGTCTATTCGTGAAGAGCAGGCCCTCAGCCTTGTAGCCAGCAACTACGAAAAAGACCTGCCTGACTGTGTAATTGAGCGGAATCTACCCGGCTTAGCAGGAGTGAAGTTTTTGCGTGGAGCAGCAATTTACGGAGCTAATGCGTCTGGTAAGTCGAACGTCCTTAAAGCTGTTCAATTTCTCGCTGATTTCGTGCGTCACTCAGCAACTAAAATTGAACCCGGCGATCCCACAGGAACCGAGCCTTTCAAGCTGGACCAGATTTCTATTCACCAGCCATCAAAGTTTGAAATCACTTTTGTTGTTGAAGAGATACGTTACCTTTTCGGTCTGTCCTTAACCACTCAGCGGGTTCTGGAAGAGTATTTAGTAGCATATCCCAAGGGACTGCCCCAACGCTGGTATCATCGAACCTATGATGAGCGGCAGAATATTTATACCTGGGAAAAACCTGCAACTGGATTTAAAAGGGATAAGAGTCTTGAAATAAAGACTCGTGAGAATGCACTTTTCATATCTGTTGCTACTCAGTTCAATCATCCCCAACTCACGCCGATCTTTAGCTGGTTTCAACATAATCTTCAGTTTAATCCAACAAATTCTTCTCTTAGTAAAGGGATTCACAAAACTTGGGCTATAAAAAAACTTAGAGAATACGGTTATTTTGAACGCGTTCAAAATCTTTTAAGAAGTGCAGATATTGGTATTGCTGACATAAAGATTACACAATCGAAGGATGAGAATAAGACATCATCCCTAACCAATTCTTACTCAGAGGAATCAGCCCACGTTTTTGAAAAAAATATTAGAACGGAAGAGGGAGAGATACAGTTTATACACAAAGCAAGCGATAACCAAGATGTTCTCTTTGATTACAATTCCGAAGAGTCAGAAGGCACACGTAGATTTTTTGAATTGACTAGCTCTTGGATTGACATTTTGGAACACGGGAACACTGCTTTTTTGGATGAGATTGAAATTAGTCTTCATCCTCTTCTCGTTAGGGAATTACTCAAACTCTTATTCTGTCGTAAGAATAATCCAAAAGGGGCGCAGATTATTTTTACAACGCACAATCCTATTCTCCTGGATACCACCCTAATGCGGCGAGACCAAATTTGGTTTACTGAGAAATCTCCTGCGGGTGCAACCCACCTCTACCCGCTTACTGATTATCAACCTCGTAAAGATGAAGCTTTGACAAAAGGTTACCTCGCCGGACGCTACGGCGGCATTCCCTTTATCCCTGAAGGTTTAAAACTGTGACTCAGAATAGTTCTTATGTCCGCAGACCATCAGCTCGAAGGCCTCCTGAACATTCTCCTTCAGGTAAGATTTTCCTTATTATCACTGAGGGGGAGAAAACTGAACCGAACTACTTTAAACAACTCCGAGAACTTCTAAGATTAAGGACTGTAGAAGTAGAACTTGTTCATCCTGAAGGAACTGACCCGATAACCTTGACTAAATATGCTGATAAATGTCGAAAAGAGCGTATTCAAAAGGCAAAAAAAAGTAACATCTTCACTCCCTACGATGAAGTCTGGGTAGTCTTTGATCTTGAAAAAATCCACGATGAACGGCGTAAACTAGCTCAGGCTGCTATGAACCTTCCAGAAGCTAGAGGAACTTTTTTTGCTCAGTCTGACCCATGTTTTGAGTATTGGCTACTTCTGCATTGGGAATATACTACTTCACCATTTATAGACTGTAACAATGTCTGTCAATATTTAAAAAAATATTTGCCCAAATACATCAAGGGTCTTGTACCCACCCTAGATTGTATTAAGAGTTTTCCCACTGCAATAGAGCACAGTGAGCGTTGTCGTAAGCTCCATATAGATTGTGATGGCTCAGGTAATCCATCTACAGAAGTAGATAAACTTGTTCGAGAACTCAATAATGCTGCTCGTAAGCCTTACCCCATTAATCTATGACTATTTGCTACCCCTTTAGACAGAGGAAAAAGCATTGCTGAGCAATTTAACATTCATTTAGGTCAGTAAACTTTTTCCTGGGAGTTTCAGCGTGGATGTGCGGAGACGAGAGGTATTAAAAGCTACTTCAGTTATTGCGGGAATGATGGCGGCTGGGGATGTAGGAGCTATGCAAGCGGGAACCCGCGAGATGATTTATCGGCCTTTGGGACGGACGAAAGAGCAGGTTTCGGTGGTGGGACTGGGAGGACATCACATCGGGCGGCAAAAAGATGAGCAGGAGAGTATCAAAATTATTCACACGGCGATTGACCGTGGCATTAACTTTATGGACAACTGCTGGGATTATCACGACGGGGTTAGTGAAGTTCGGATGGGTAACGCTTTACAGAATGGCTACCGTGACAAGGTTTTTTTGATGACCAAGATTGATGGCAGAACGAAAGAGTCGGCTGCACGACAGATTGATGAATCCTTACGACGGCTGCGGGTGGAGTCGGTAGATTTGTTGCAACTCCATGAGATTATCCGTGTTGAGGACCCCGACCGGATTTTCGCACCGGGCGGAGCAATTGAAGCGGTCATGGCAGCGCAAAAAGCGGGTAAATTTCGTTTTATTGGCTTCACAGGTCACAAGGACCCCATGGTTCATCTCAGAATGCTAGAAGTTGCTAAGGCGAATAACTTTCGATTCGATACGGTTCAAATGCCTTTAAATGTCATGGATGCTCATTTTAGGAGTTTCGAGCGCACGGTCCTTCCAGTCTTGATTAAGGAGGAGATCGCGGTCCTGGGGATGAAGTCTATGGGTGACTCTTATATTTTGCAGAGCAATACCGTCAAACCGATTGAGTGTTTGCATTACACCCTGAATCTGCCAATTTCAACGGTGATTACGGGCATTGATAGTCTGGCAATTCTCGACCAAGCCATCGAAGCAGTGCGGACCTTCAAGCCATTGACCAATGAACAGGTGACTGCTCTACTCAACCGTACCCGGACGGTCGCCCTCAAAGGTCAGACCGAACTTTATAAGACGAGTAACCGTTTCGATGGTACTGCTAAGAACCCGCAGTGGCTGGGCTAAGAACCATCACCGCTGGCCCAGAATGCTGGATGGTGGCTGTTCGTGGGCCGCTTTATTTCACTATCTACAGGCCCCCACAGGAAATTACAACTTTAGTTATCTACTCACAACTTGCCCAACTCCTAGTGTTACAGTGAGGCCATGTATTGGCATTTCATCCCGTGAAAGAGTTGAAATTTAGCCTCGTCAGTGTTGCTGTGGGTCTTTTGTTCTGGGGCCTGTGGGCCTTGGGGACCGGAAAATTAAACTTCGTGGCCCAATTGGAACCCTCTCCGCAATTGAGTATCGAATCGGAACCTCCTGTAGCTCCCAAACCCCCTGAACCCCCCACGATCCCCGACTTAAAGGGAAGCAATCTAAGCGGCGTGGACTTTGCCAATGCCGACCTGAAAAAGGTAGATCTGAGTGGTAAAAACCTGAGTGGGGCTGATTTTGAAGGAGCTAACTTACAGGGGGCCAATCTGCAAGGGGCCAACTTCTCCGGGGCGGACCTGAACCACACCGATTTGCGTGACGCTAACTTGAGCGGGGCAAACTTGAGCGGGGCAGACCTGAGTGCTATTGAAGCTAAGGGGAGTCAGTGGGCGGGTGCGAATCTGTCGGGGGCTGATCTCGATGAAGATGCTCTCCGTGCTATCCTCACCTATGCCCAAGCTGACCGTAAAAGTCTTAATCTGAGTGGTCTAGACCTCGAAGATATGGACCTAAGCGAAATTAATTTCAGTGGTATGAATCTGAGTGGGATTAATTTGACGGGGACTAACTTGCGGGGAGCTAACTTGAGTCAAGCCAACCTGAGCGGGTCTACACTTGATGATGCCGACTTAAGCAGGGCGGACCTAACAGGTATTAATTTCAGTGGTACAAACCTACGTGGGGTCAAACTCACCGGGGCTAAATTAGAAGGGGCAGTCCTCTCTGGGGCTAGGTTAGATGAGGAGACCCGGCGGGCCCTAGGCAAGCAGTAACTATGTCCTAGCTTCCTATCCTCAATGCTTAGTTGAGGATGGGCTCTAGATTCAGACAGTTGCACCCCTTACAACAATCGGACAATACTCATACCACGCCAATCAAGGTTAATCCCAGCCCAACACTCTATCTTAGTCCCCACCATACCTGCTTGTCGGGAGACCACTTAACGTTTAGCCTGTTGCTTCTGGAAGAACCGTTCGGTTTGGCTAGTTTCGCGTTGGCGTTCGGCCCGGAAGAGGACCACCATCGTTACGCCCAAGACGATATGTAAGAAGGTCATAAACAAACTATTCACCCATAATTCTCGGTCTCCCCGCGCCATCCCGCCGAGGACCCGGCTGAGGAAGACCATCGTTCCGACAGCGGCACTAGCGGTAAAGCAGAGATAAAAAAATAAACGCAGACCCCGCCAGGGTGAGGCCAACTGTGCCCGCATTTGGGCACGTTTGCGGGCTTTACGTTCGGGGGTCCAGTCTTCCACGTTTACGTCGTGGTGACAAGGACGGCAGCTTCGACGGTAATGCGGTCGGCTTCCACCTGGGTGATGGCCCAACGTAACGACTCACCCCGGGTAGCGAGTTCGGCTTCGATGGCGGGGACCAGTTCAGCAAGGGGCTTGCGGGCCATTTCTAGTTCGACGAATTGGGTACACATGGGACGACACCGAGAATGGCCCGATTATACCCTGCTATGCTGAGCAAGTCGTGAGGGACCCCTGTGCAGCCCTGGGTTAGTCTTATTCTCGCTGTCAGTCTGGATGGGAAACTCAGCCAAACCCGTCATCAACGGCCCGGTTTTCCCTCAGTCAATGACCAAGTCCACCTGGAAACCCAGGTCAGTCGGGCCGATGCGGTCCTCTTAGGAGCAGGTACCATCCGGGCCTACAGTACAGCTTTCCTCATCCACAACCCAGAACTTTTGCAGGCGCGGACCCTGCGGGGCCAATCCCCCCAACCTTTGACGGTGGTTGCCTCAAGGAGCTTAGACCTAGACATAACTTGGCCCCTGTTTCGTCAACCCATGGACCGTCTGCTTTTGACGGGAGAACTCAGCCTCGAGCAACGGGCATACTTCGCGCCCCATGTGGAATTTTTGGTCTGTGGAGACAGTACGGGCGTGGACTTTCGGCAAGCTCTCCACCTACTCCATGAACGGGGCGTCAAACGATTGGCCCTGCTGGGCGGGGGGCAATTGGTGGCCCAATTCTTTGCACTGGGGCTGGTGGATGAACTGTGGCTGACCCTCTGCCCAGTGGTCATTGCTGGAAAGGACGCACCCTCGGCGGCAGAGGGCCTGGATTTACCCGCGTTACCCCGTGGTCAACTGGTGGAGACGCGCCGCCTGGGGGATGAGTTGTTTTTGTGCTATCGGTTCGCGCGGGGCTAGGGTTTGAGGGCGCGGTTAAAGTTGCGCCGGAAGTCTGGCGAGACCAACAACAACACGGGCCACGCCAGGGCCAAGGGTAGGGCCTTATCGGACTGATAGAAACGATTGGCTCCCTTCATGAACCGCCAAGCTCCGTAGAGATAACCCGCCAACAGGACCAGTAAGAGCAGATTCATGGCATGCCTTAATTGCTATTTCCATTGTGCCATGCGCGATCGGGCACAATGGGGAGATGTAAATGGTACCCGCCCATGGGCAATGCCACCCGGCCCCTTGAGTTGCCCCTTGCTGTTCCTGGGCTTTTTTCGCCGGCTTTTTGGCAAGAGACCCTGGCTCTAACCCGTCGTTGGTTTATCCAGTTGAAACGCCGCCCGACCGCGTTAGCTCTGGGGATTGCCCAACCACTGATGTTCTTGGTTCTATTTGGTGCGGCTTTTCACAATGCCCCGGTGGGGATTTTCGGATCGAGTGACTATACGCAGTTTCTCGCGGCGGGAGTGATTATCTTTACGGCGTTTGGGGCGGCTCTCAATGCGGGGTTGCCGATTGTGTTTGACCGGGAGTTCGGTTTCCTCAACCGCATCTTAGTCGCGCCTTTGACCTCTCGGCTGTCAGTGGTGTTTGCCTCAGCCATTTATATTGTGGTCCAGAGTCTCTTGCAAACTGCCGTGGTCATGACGGCGAGTACCCTCTTGGGGGCGAAGTTGGCGGCGGGACTGGGGGGATTGCTCGTAATTGGACTGGTGGTGATGTTGTTGGTGATTGGCTTCACCGCCCTCAGCATCGGTTTGGCCTTTGTGGTACCCGGTCATATTGAGGCGTTGGGGCTATTGTTGGTATTGAATTTACCCTTGTTATTTGCCAGTACTGCCCTAGCTCCCCTCGCCTTCATGCCGCCTTGGTTGCAGTGGGTAGCGACACTCAACCCTTTGACCTGGGCCATCGAACCCGTGCGCTACCTCTATAGTGCGGCGGACTGGTCCTGGACGAGTACCGTGCTGGTGGCTCCCTGGGCGACCTTGAGTCTAGAAAGCTGCTTGGTAGCCCTACTGATTTTTGATGGGTTGGCGGTGGCCCTAGTGGGTACTTTACTGCGTAAATTCCTGGCCTGAAGACTAGGGTGTTATATTTATCTCGTTTAGAGGGCCGGGGATGAGCGTAAAACCAGACTGGCTGAGGGTCAAAGCTCCCCAATGGGAGCGCATCGGAGCAGTGAGTGAAACCCTGCGGGACCTCAAACTCAATACGGTCTGTGAAGAAGCCTCCTGTCCCAATATCGGGGAGTGCTTCAAGGCCGGGACGGCGACTTTCCTCATCATGGGACCCGCCTGTACCCGGGCTTGTCCCTACTGCGATATTGATTTTAATAAAGCAACCCAGCCCCTAGACCCCAGCGAACCGCCACGTTTGGCGGAAGCTGTCCGGCGCATGAACCTTAGTCATGTGGTGATTACCTCCGTTAACCGCGACGACCTCAAGGATGGCGGGGCGAGTCAGTTCGTGCGCTGCATTGAGGAAATCCGTAAAGTCGCGCCCCAGACCACTATTGAAGTGCTCATCCCCGACCTGTGCGCCAATTGGCAGGCTCTTGACCAAATCCTGGCGGCTCGCCCTGAAGTCCTCAACCACAACACTGAGACCGTCCCCCGGCTCTACCGTCACGTCCGGCCCCAAGGCGAATACAAGCGCACCCTCGAACTCCTGCGCTTGAGCCGTCAACACCCGCTTTTCACCAAGTCTGGGGTGATGTTGGGTTTAGGCGAAACTAACGAGGAAATTTTGGCGGTAATGCAGGACCTGCGGGCGGTGGGTTGTGATATCGTTACCCTCGGTCAATACCTCCAGCCCACCCCCAAACATCTGGCGGTGAGTCGGTTTGTACCTCCGGCAGAGTTCACGGCGTTACGGGAGGCAGGGGAGGCGATGGGCTTTCTCCAGGTGGTGTCCTCCCCGTTGACGCGTAGCTCCTACCATGCTGCTGAGGTCCAAAAACTGATCAGAGCTTATCCTGAGCGGCTGGTGGGTAGGGAGCTTACAGAGTCTTCACAGTGAAAATACGGACCTGAGACTAAGCTTGGTTAAAGTTTGTTCGGTCTACCCCCAATGATTGACCTTGACCGCTTCATGCGCGAAACCCCTGACCGACGTAAGCCGCCGGTCCCGCCGCTCGAAAATACCGCCGCCAAAGATACAGACCGCAGCTATCCCCGCAACGAGCGGCCTCCGGCGGACCAGATGACGTCCCAAGCTGTACTACCGACACCTTGGCAAGTCGAAGTTCTGGATACGCCCTACACCCGTTGTTCCCTACCCAACTTGATTGGCAAAACTTTTACGGTGTTAGATGTCCAAGATTTCGCAACGGGAAAACGGTACCGGGTCGCCCTCGGTAATGGGAACCCACTCTGGTTGCCCCGTGAGGTAGTCAAGGTTACGCTTTCGCCGCGCTACCGCGAGATGGCCCAACAGCATGAAGGCCGGACTAACTGGAATGCTTGGTAGTTAGAGGGGTACTGGAGTCTGTAATAACCAAAACCCGGTCAAGTCTTCCGCAGCGGTGGGTTGGAGGGCGACGAAATGTAAGCCTTGGGTTTTTTCGAGTCGCTCAATGAACTGACGGCCTGCTGCTTTCATCTCGGGGTCTTGAAAGGTGGCGAGGACCCAACGTTCACTAGTATCGGTTTCTAGGATCAAGCCACTAATGGCGGATTCGATATAGCTGAGGGCGACCGGGCCTTTTTGGAATAACCAGCGGGCGAGAGGTTCGGGGTCGGGAGCGTGGAGAAAGACACCGGGCACGGTGGCAAGCCAGAACGGTGCGTTCCAGTCCTCCTGAGTCAAGGGCACGGCAAGGTAGGGAATGGGTTGTTGGGCAATCAGGCTTAGTTCGTTTGCCGGGACCGCACTGAAACCCCACTGCTCAGGTAGTATATCCGCCGGGAAGGGGGCGGGGACCGGGCGCACTACAGGAGCACGGGCAGGGAGACGATAGCCGGGATGACGGGGGTAGACGGTCTGATAGCGGGCTAAAAGCCAGCGTTGAATGGCAATAGTGCGTAATGACTGGGTGAGGGGGACTCGCCGCTGTTCACTAGCAAGCTGGGCGAGTTGGTAGCTAGCCCTGCGAAAAACCCGCATACCCACAGGTTGCTGACTGAGTCCTTGGAGTTGTTGCGCCACCCACTCGGCACTTACTTGGGCTAGGGGTACCCAGACGTTTAATAAAATCTTCCCGTCTGATGTGCAGACCAATAATTCCCACAGGGGTTGGTCATCCTTGAAGCAGGGGCGGCGATAAATATCTATTTCCCAGGTTGTATTGGGGAGCATCTTCTTAGCCTACCTGCTTTAAGTTATGCCTTTCCAAGTTCTCAAAAAATCCCCCCTTGTCCTTAAAAAGGGGGGAAAGAGTGATGAGTGTGCCAGCTTCTTCAAGTCCCCCTTTTTAAGGAGGATTGAGGGAGATCTCTTCTACCTTGCTCCCCCACCACGTGCCCATCAGGGTATGGGGCGGAGGGGCTAGAGACTCTGGAGGTTGTACTGGGTAGCGTAGCGGGCTTTGCCTTCGCGAATTTGGGTCGTGAGGTTGGCTAAGGCTTCGTCGCTCAAGTCGCCTTTGACGGCGGGGAAGAGATAGTTCTCTTCTTCGTGGACATGGTTCTCGATGGCCCGTTGCAGGTCTTGGACGGCGGCTTTGAAGTCCTGGGTGCTGGGGTCGAGTCGCTGGATTTGTTGGAGGATTTCTTTGGCTTCTTGATGCTGCTCGTAGTTCTTCTCGACTTGGCCCTCGGTGTCGGCAAAGTTGCGGACCTGGGGATAGAAGATTTCTTCTTCGAGGGTGGTGTGGGTCAACAGTTGCCGGGCGAGTAACTCAACGTGGGTACTCAGGGCTCCGGGGTCGGTCTCCGTCTCAATCGTCACAAATAAGTCAGCTAGGCGGTCATGGTCTACTTTCAACAGCTCAAAAACATCGCCCTCGTTGAGGGGACCCGTGACAGCGCGGGAAGGTTCATCAAGTTTGGTGCCAATCCCGGCCCGCAATTCGTCGGGGGCCATCTTGTCATTTAACATGGGTAGTGCTCCTGGATTTGCCCTCAATCATCTAGCAATGGACAACCGCCTGAATCTATCCAGAGATAGGTAGGGGAAATCTCTAAAATATTTCTACGGTGGGCTAGAAAACTGACAAACGAACCTCTGTAGTTACAGGGGACTACGATTAATAGAGGCTGAATTACAGAATTATTAGAAAAGTGATTGTAGTTAGTAAATAATCATTTTTTTCACTTGTTTCCTTATCTCTCCTCTTTTTTACCTCTTATTGCTCTCTTTTTTCTCATTTGGTACACCATACCTGCTAGCAGTTCGATACCGGACTGCTTTTGTAAATAGACATACTGCCGCAAGTTGTACGACAAGTTTAGCAAACCCACTTTGGCTATCCTTACTTGACCCACGCCGCGTATTAACTTCCCGCCCATCAAGACCCAATGACCGAAAACATGCTCCACCCATGCCCGGAACTTCAACTTCTCGCGGTTATGTGATCTTTGCTCTTGGGTGAACACATGATTCCGACACGAGCGTGAGTGAATCTCACTTTTAAATAGCATTTTCGGCAATACCCATGCCGTGTCCTCAGTGCGATAGGCACTATTGGCCCAAACCTCATCTTGATTCTTTAAAAACTAAAGGCAGTTGGAATGCTTATACTATTTCATGTTCCCTAATTGAGAATGATGCGAGCAGACGATATTCTTCATTCTTCCCGGCTCGGATATAGTCTTGCTTGGTAAAAAAGTAAATTTCTGATAACATCTTCACGTATTTTTGGATGATCCGCCATGACCCTCACGCTGGCTAGAGTCCGTTACACCGTATTTAACTCTAGGGCGATAGCTCTACTGTTAATAACGGTGGGTTTTTTGCAGGGGGTCCTCTCCCTGTTGGCGACTTCTTCCGTCCTGCCTGACCCGGCTATGCAGCAAGCTCTGACCCAGGCCCGTTACCGGGTTTACACTCATCAGGGCTCACCCTATGCCAACAACCCGGCCCAGGGCTTCTCCGTCCAGTTCCAACCCCAGGGTTTAGTTCTACAAGGTGAGGGGGCGACCCGGCCTTGGACCCTGGGTCTGAGCAAAATTGGGGATAAGTCACTCCCAGCAGTTCCAGGCACGGCTATCGGTAACCGGGTCGAGTATCGGCGCGGGGCTATGACTGAGTGGTACCTAAATACGCCCCAGGGATTAGAGCAGGGATTTACACTGCAAGCTCCGCCTACGGAACAGCGCGGAATTCGGCTCGAAATGACAATCACCGGCGGAGTCCAAGCTGAGCTTACCCCGGACGGACAAGCTATCCTGTTGACGCGGGGAACAGAGTCTTGGCGGTACGATCATCTTTTAGTAAAAGACGCGACCGGGCAGGTCCTCACCGCCCAAATGGACACCGACGGGACCCGTCTCTGGTTGACGGTTGCCGACCAGACAGCCCAGTATCCCATCACGATTGACCCGCTCCTCAGCCAGCCCAACGCGCCCGGCACCCTCGGCGGGTTGGGGACGGCGGTGGCTCTGGTGGGCGATACCCTCGTTGTGGGTGCGCCCCAGGATGACATTGGCTTGAATGTAGACCAGGGTTCGGCCTATGTCTTGGTCCGCAATAACGGGGTCTGGATTCCCCAGGCGCAGCTAACCGCCAGTGATGGCGGCGCGGGGGCTAATTTTGGGACCGCCGTGGCAATTAGTGGTGAGACTGTGGTAGTCGGTGCCCCGGCAGTCGGGGTCAGCAACGCAGCTTACGTCTTCGTCAGAACAGGTACGGACTGGAATGAGCAGCAGAAATTAACTCCGACAGTCGCCAACAATGCCAAGTTCGGTCAGTCTGTGACGATCCAGGGCGAGACCCTGGCGGTCGGCGCACCGGGCTATGACACGGGCAACAATGATGACCGGGGATCAGCCTTTGTCTATATCAGGAGCGGGACGACTTGGACACTCCAGCAGGAGTTTCCCAATACCACCGGGGCCCTCAACGAACAGTTTGGTTACGCCCTCGCTTTGGGTAGTGAGACCTTAGCAGTCGGTAAACCAGGGGTGGGTAGTAAGGGTTCGGCCTTTGTCTTTGTGCGGAGTGGGACCCTCTGGACCCAACAACAACGCCTGACCGCAAGCGATGGGGTGAATGGCGATTCCTTCGGGGTAGCTGTGGCGATCAGTGGCGAAACCGTGGTGGTTAGTGCACCAAGTAATGACTTGAGTGGTAACAACAATCGTGGTGCTGCCTATGTCTTTGTGAGAAGCGGTACGGTCTGGTCTGAGCAAGCCCTACTTCGTACCGCCACGGGAGCCGATGATGATGCCTTTGGTTTTGCAGTAGCGATTGTGGGTGACCTCATCGTCGTCGGGATGCCGGGGGATGATTTTGAGGGGGATGCCAACCGGGGTTCGGCTTTTGTCTTTGAGCGAGCCGGTACGGTCTGGACGCAACAGCAGAGCAAACTCACGGCGGGCGACGGGTCGGCCCAAGACCAACTAGGTTATGCCGTTGCCATTAGCGGCAATACCATCGTGACTGGCGCACCGGGGGATGATATCAATGCCACGGACCAGGGTTCGGCGTTGGTCTTCATCCGCAATGGCAGCGGTTGGACCGAGCAACAGAACATCTTTGTCACGACCAGCGTACTCACGATCACTGACTTTACCCCCAGTGGCGGTGGACCGGGGACCGTCGTGACGATCAATGGGACCAATTTCACTGGGGCGACGAGCGTTACCTTCAACGGGCTACCTGCCCTGTTTACAGTCGTCTCCGCTAGCCAAATCACCGCCACGGTTCCCTATGGAGCCATCACGGGTCGGATTGAGGTGACCGTACCGGGCTTGGGGACGGTCAACAGTACGGACCCTTTTGCGATCCCCGCTGTCGCCGTGCGCGGGAGTCAATGGCAGTTGGTCGGCGCGGCAGACTTCACCACCGATGGTCAAGCGGACCTGCTCTGGCGCAACTACACCACGGGGGTCAATGAGGTCTGGCAGATGGACGGCTACACCTACGTCGCCACCCTCCCCTTACTCAGTAACACCGACCCAGCTTGGCAGCTAGCTGGGGCCGCTGACTTCACGGGGGATGGTAAGCCGGACCTGCTCTGGCGCAACTACCAGACGGGCGATAACGCAGTTTGGGAGCTCAACGGGACAACCTACGTCAATGCCTTCCTGATCGGGGCCGTAACTGACCTTTACTGGCAGTTGGCGGGGGCGGCGGACTTGACGGGGGATGGACAGGCCGACCTGCTCTGGCGCAACATCCAGACTGGGGATGTCTACGTCTGGCAGATGAACGGCTACACCTACGTGAATGCCTTCTTCATCGGCAATGTGGCGGACCCGGCTTGGCAGTTAGTCGGCGGTGGAGACCTCACCAACGATGGTCAGTCAGACCTGCTCTGGCGCAAGAACGATACTGGGGAGACCTTCGTTTGGCAGATGAACGGCTACACCTACGTGAATGCCTTCTTCATCGGCGATGTAACGGACCCGTTGTGGCAGTTGGTCGGGTCAGGCGACCTGACGAATGATGGACAGGCAGACCTGCTGTGGCGTTACAGCGGGGATGGGAATACCTACGTCTGGGAGATGAGCGGCTATACCTATGTGAATGCGTTCTTCCTCGGCAACCGTCCGGCTAACTAGCCCATGAATTCTGTAGGGGCGTACTCGGTACGCCCTTTTTTTGGCTCGTGGAGAGAGGACGGATTGGTGCCCTAAAATTAAATCATGACAATTCTTGTATGGCATCGGCGGGACCTCCGGCTCCAAGACAATCCAGCACTCGCCCAAGCAGTACAGACAGGGGCGGCGGTCGTCTCTGTTTTTATCTTCGACTCGGCAATCTTGACGCTGACGGATATTGCCCCGATTCGCGTCCAGTTTCTCCTTGATAGTCTGGGAGTCCTGGCTGAGAATTATCGGCGTATCGGTGGGCAATTAGTTTTGCGACAGGGCGATCCGGTAGCGGTGTTGTTGGACCTAGCGCGGGAAACTCAGGCAACCGCGCTGTATTTCAACGAAGATATCGAACCTTTTGCTCAGGTGCGCGACCAACGGGTGCACACAGCATTTCAAGAACAAGGGATTGCGGTACAGCGTTGCTGTGAAATCATGCTCCATGGCCCCGATGAAGTGCTGACGGGACAGGGCAAGAGCTACGGCGTGTTCGGTCCCTACTGGCGCAACTGGGTCAGCCGCCCCAAACCCAAGCCCTATCCCAAACCCCACCGACTCACAACGGTAGAATTAACCAGTCAACCCCTACCCACTCTGGCCCAACTGGGCATGAGTACCGACCAACCCCCAGTGGATGCGGGTGAAGACGTGGGTCTGGCGCGGTTAGAGGAATTCTGTCAGCCCGAATACTGTTTCCAATACAGTAGTCAACGCAATCTCCCTGCCGAAGACGGCACCTCCCGCCTGAGTCCACACCTACGGATGGGGACGGTGGGCATACGGACGGTCTGGCAAGCGACGGTTGAACTAGAAGCGGATGCCTACAGCGATGAACGGCTAGAGAACCTGACTGCGTGGCGGCAAGAATTGTGCTGGCGGGATTTTTATAAGTACACCCTGGCCTACCATCCCGAGACCGTAGACCAGCCCTACCAGCGCAAGTACAGCGATTTTGCCTTTAACGATAACGAAGAACACTTTGAACAGTGGTGCCGGGGCGAAACCGGCTATCCGCTAGTGGACGCGGCAATGGCTCAACTCAACCACTCCGGCTGGATGCACAATCGCTGTCGGATGGTGGTAGCGAGTTTCTTGTGCAAAGACCTCTTGATTGATTGGCGTAAGGGCGCGTTATATTTTGCCCAAAAACTCGTAGATGGCGACCTCGCCGCCAACATCGGCGGTTGGCAGTGGAGCGCGTCCATGGGCACCGACCCCAAACCCTTGCGAATCTTCAATCCCCAGACCCAACTGGCCCGTTTCGACCCTGACGGTAGTTACGTCCGCCGCTGGCTGCCCCGACTCACTAGAGCTGAACCCAAAGAACTCATGACTACCCAAAACCTCCACCGCTACGACTACCCGCGCCCGATGGTAGACCATAAACAACAGCAAGAACTCTTCAAACGCCGATTCCAGGCCCAGAGTCAGGTCAAGTCAGTAGAGTCTTGATGCTGAGCAGACTATAAAAGCACCCCGTCAACAGAAGATGGTTCCCGGTCCAGTCGAGGATATGTTCGGGTGCGTCTGGGTGTTTAAGATGGCGTTGGATCAAGTACCAACTCAGCCCAATCCAGCCCACCGTCAGGCCCACGGTCGGACCATCCAAGTTCCCCGCCAGCCCAAAATAGTTCCAGGCCAAGCTCAGGTAGAGGATCATCAGTATTGCCCCAAGCACCGCAAAATAATCATCCTGGGGCAGTAGCCCTAGCCCATGGACAATCCGACCATCAAAATACTTGACGATCCCACCTAGAGACAGCACCGCGAGCGTACAGGCCAGGTTTTCCATGGTGTTGTGCATTCATTAGGTATTTACAAATATTGTAGTCCCAGGAGCAGGGCAGAACGGGAACGTCCCTTTATTAAGTAGCGGTTCTATAATAGGTTTTGGCAAGTCTTACATCCACACGTGACCAATTTTTCTGGTGTTGTCATTTTGACGGGGGCCAGCGGTGGTATTGGTCGGGCTACGGCGGTTGCTTTGGCGGAGTTAGGGTTTACCTTAGCTTTGGTGGGTCGGTCGGTCGCGGAGTTGACGATTACCCTAGAGCAGGTTCAAGCCATCGGGGGTCAAGCCCAGCTATTTGTGCAGGACCTGACGGAGTATGCCCGACTCGGCGCACTCGTGGAACGTATCCACACTGAACTCGGTGCAATTACGGGTTTGGTCAACAGTGCAGGGATGGTCCAAGTCCAGCCCCTAGAGCAGATGGCGATTGGCGATTGGGAACGACTGATGGCCCTCAACCTCACGGCTGTTTTTGCCCTGACCCAACAGGTCATTCCCCGCTTACGGGCCAATGGGGGCGGGGTCATTGTGAATCTCGCTTCGATTGCGGGGCTAAGGACCTTTCCGGGTTGGGGGGCCTACTGTGCCACCAAATTTGGTCTGGTGGCCCTCGGGCGGACCTTGGCGGAGGAACTGCGGGCTGACCAGATCCGCGTCTGTACGCTCTGTCCCGGTGCGGTGGCGACCCCACTCTGGGATACGGTGGCGGGGGATTTCAACCGGGCCAAGATGCTCGATCCCCAGACGGTTGCCCAAGTCGTTGTCCAAGCTTTCACCCTACCCGCCCATGCGGTACTTGAAGAAGTCATCTTGATGCCAGCGGGTGGGGCTCTTTAATTTATTGGAGGCCAGATGTCTTTACTGCAAAATGATTCCTTACTCACGCCTAAGCTCCCGATGGACGATCAGATTGCGGAGGACCCCACGCCGGGGATGATGGCAGCCGTCAAGGTGTTGCTTGAGGGGATTGGGGAGGATGTCAACCGGGAGGGCTTGGTCAAGACTCCGGCTCGGGTTGCCCGCTCCCTGCAATTCTTGACCCAGGGTTATGACCAGTCCCTAGAGGCGATTGTCAATGATGCCATCTTCGATGTGGGCCATGACGAGATGGTGCTAGTCAAAGATATTGACCTGTTTAGCCTGTGCGAACACCATCTATTGCCCTTCATTGGTCGCGCCCACGTCGCCTACATCCCCAAACAGAAGGTCCTCGGACTCTCGAAATTGGCCCGGATTGTCGAGATGTATTCCCGTCGGCTCCAGGTCCAGGAACGCCTGACCCGCGAGATTGCCGAGGCCGTAGACAAAATCTTGCAACCCGCTGGCGTGGCGGTGGTCATTGAAGCGAGCCACATGTGTATGGTCATGCGCGGGGTCCAAAAGACCAACTCTTGGACAGTGACGAGTTCGATGGTCGGCGTTTTTAAACAACACCCGACCCGCGATGAGTTCCTGAGCTTGGTGCGCCACAAGTCCAGCTTCTAAAACTCGGTCCTGCCGCTATATGGATGGGGGCAATTGAGTTTTTGAAATCTGGACTCATTTCGTGTATATCGCTACACTATTTTCATCTAACCAGCGTGAGGAGAAGTCAGGATGCAAACCACCGGGGCCTATGCGGTTGTGGACAGCCTGTGTCGTCAAGGTGTGCGCCATATTTTCGGCTATCCGGGGGGCGCGGTCTTGCCCATCTATGACGAGATTTATCAAGCGGAGCAGGCGGGGCGGTTGGAGCATTTCCTGACCCGCCACGAGCAGGGTGCGGCCCATGCCGCCGATGGCTACGCCCGCGCCACCGGCCGAGTGGGGGTCTGTGTGGCGACTTCGGGGCCGGGGGCGACCAACCTAGTGACAGGGATTGCCACGGCCCATATGGACTCGGTGCCGATGGTGGCTTTGACCGGGCAGGTCCCCAGTCAGGTGATTGGCTCCGATGCTTTCCAGGAGGCGGATATCTTTGGGATCACCCTACCGATTGTCAAGCACTCCTACGTAATTAAGCACCCTGAGGAGATTAGCCGGGTCTTTGCTGAGGCTTTTTATATTGCTGGCAGCGGGCGACCGGGTCCGGTGCTGGTGGACATTCCCAAGGATGTGGGACAGGCAACTTTTGAATATGAGCCGGTGCAACGAGTCAAGATCAACGGCTACCGCCCTACCCTCAAGGGGAACCCCCGGCAGATTGCAGCGGCGGCTAAGCTCATCCTCGAAGCTGAGCGGCCCCTACTCTACGTGGGCGGCGGGGCAATTGCCAGTGCCGCCCACCAGGAACTTTTATTGCTAGCTGAAAAGTGCTTGATCCCCGTCACCACGACCTTGATGGGGAAAGGGTCCTTCCCGGAGACCCATCCCTTAGCCCTCGGGATGCTCGGGATGCACGGCACCGCCTACGCTAACTTTGCCGTGACCGAGTGTGACCTGTTAATTGCCGTGGGAGCGCGGTTCGATGACCGGGTAACGGGCCGGCTGGATGCCTTTGCCGCTCGTGCCCAGGTGATCCACATTGATATTGACCCCGCTGAGGTTGCCAAGAACCGTGTCCCAGATGTGCCGATTGTCGGCGATGTACGGCAGGTTTTGGCGGACTTACTCAAGCGGATTGAGGAAATCAAGCCCCGGACTAGAGTCTGGCTGGAGCGTATCCAACGTTGGCGCGAGGACTATCCCCTAGATGATCCCCACGACGGGCAGCGGTTGTACCCCCAAGAGGTCTTGATTGGTTTTCGTAACCGCGCCCCCCATGCTTACTACACCACCGATGTGGGCCAGCACCAGATGTGGGCGGCCCAGTACCTCACCAACGGCCCGCGCCAGTGGATTTCCTCGGGGGGGTTGGGGACGATGGGTTATGGCTATCCCGCAGCCCTGGGGGTCCAAGTCGGGGTACCGGGGGAGGATGTGGTTTGTATTGCCGGGGATGCCAGTTTCCAGATGAACCTCCAGGAACTAGGGACAGCGGTCCAGTACAACCTCCCGGTCAAGTGCGCGATTATCAACAATGGCTGGCAGGGGATGGTCCGGCAGTGGCAGGAGGCTTTTTATCAAGAACGCTATGCTCACTCGCGCATGGAGAAGGGCACCCCGGACTTTGTAAAACTCGCGGAAGCCTACGGGATGAAGGGGATGCGGGTGGACCACCCCGACCAACTCAAACCCGCCCTCGAAGAACTGATGACCAGTGATGGCCCGGTGGTCTGTGATTTCCAAGTGGTGCGCGATGCTAACTGTTACCCGATGGTGGCTCCGGGGGCGAGTAACGCCCAGATGGTCGGCCTACCCCGTCCCGTCCCGATTGACCTCAACTTGATTGAATTGATTTACTGCCCTAGTTGCAATGTCAAGAACCCGTCCACGAATCATTTCTGTCCTGAGTGCGGAGGGAAACTGTGAAGATTACTGGCTTGATTTTTGTGGTAGGCGACAACATTGATACCGACCAGATTATCCCGGCGGAGTACCTGACGCTGGTGCCCTCTAAACCCGAGGAGTACACCAAACTTGGTTCCTATGCTCTGATTGGCTTGGATGGTGACTACCCGCCCTTTGTGGAACCGGGTCAGACAACCACCCGCTACCCGATTATTGTCGGCGGGCATAATTTTGGCTGTGGTAGCTCCCGTGAACACGCCCCGATTGCCCTCGGTGCTGCTGGGGTCCAAGCGGTGGTGGCACCCACCTATGCCCGGATTTTCTTTCGCAATTGCACGGCAACCGGCGAGTTGTACCCCTGGCAGTCCGTAGACCGTTTGGTAGCTGAGTGCACCACGGGTCAGACTGTGACGATTGACTTTGACCACAATCTTTTTATTAACCACACCACGGGCCGAGAATATCCCCTCAAGCCCCTAGGTGAGGCGGGTCCGGTGATTGCAGCGGGGGGCCTGTTTGACTTTGCCCGTCAGTCTGGCATGATCAAGGCCGCCCCCTAGCCCACTGTTGCTAATCCGTTAACTACTCCTGTAAATCAATGGGTAGCGTATTGTTCTTACCAAACAGCACGTAGCTCACACCCACACTGCCTAGGGGTCCTTGGTCTGCATCGGGGGAACCAAACAAGGTGTCAGGCCGCCCATCGCCGTTGACATCGCCGCCACCGCCTAGGGATTTGCCCAGGGGGTTATCAGTGCTAGCACCCTTGACGATATAGCCGCCCTGCCCCCGCCGTAGGGCCTGGATTTCGACACGGGCGGTGTTAGTTTTGCCAAAGATGACATAGCCCTCACCAGCATCCACCCGGCCCTCGGGGTCGGCGCGGTCACAGAGCATGATCACATCGTCGAAACCATCTTGGTTGATGTCACCGGCCTCACTAACGGCGTACCCACAGCGGGCGCGCTCTTGCTGCCCAAAGATGCCAAAGCCACCGCTACCCGCGCGGACTAGAGCCAGTTGTACAGCGCGAGTATCGGTCTTACCAAAAATCACATAGCTCTCGCCAGCGTTGAATACACCGCCGACATCAGCAGTCGGCGCGCCCACGATGAAGTCGGCTAAGCCATCATTATTGACATCGCCCGCCCCACTGACGGCAACCCCCGCGTAGTCTTTGGCTGAAATACCATACACGACAAAGCCGCCTTGCCCCGCCCTAAGCTCGGCAAACTGCACAGGGTTAGTGTCAGTTTTGCCTAGGACGACGTAGGTCTGCCCAGCCGTCGGGTCAAAGTCGAAGGTACCCACCAACACATCGTCGAGTCCATCCCCATTGATGTCGCCGGCATGACTGACGGCTGTGCCGGAGCGAGTGCCGCCGCCTTGACCAACAATGACGAAGCCGCCTTGCCCCTGCTCCACAGCCTTGAGGTCTACGGGGATGGTGTTGGTCTTGCCAAAGACCACATAGCTGAGGCCAGTGTCCCCCACACTTGCTGCCTCGGCTGCGTAGGCACCGACTAAGAGGTCCGCGAGGCCGTCTCCATTCACATCCCCGGCGGAGCTGACGGCATTGCCTGAGCGGTCGTCGGAGTCAGCCCCTTGAATGACAAACCCCCCTAGGCCCTGCTCGATATTTCTGATGTCTACAGTCGTGGTATCGGTTTTGCCAAAAATAATATAGCTCTCCCCAGCGTTATTGAGCCCCGCTAGATCCGACAACTTCGCACCGACAATTAGGTCCGCGAGACCATCGCCATTGACATCACCTGCCCCACTGACACTTTCACCGGTGCGGTCATAGCTGCCCACGGTGCCGCTACCGGCAACAGAAAAACCACCTAGACCCGCTCGAATATCCCGTAGGTCCACAGTTATCGCATCGGTCTTGCCAAAAATGACGTAGGCTTCGCCAGCGTAAGCGCGTCCCAAGGGATTGGCACCAAAAGCCCCGACAATAATGTCATCGAGTCCATCCCCATTGACATCGCCCGCATTACTGATGGAGTAGCCCGCAAAGTCAAAGCTCTCGATCCCGACAATGGTAAAACCTAAGTTCTCCGCAACCGGGGCTAGGGACTGGGCACGGACGGACGGTGCCGGGAGGGAGGTGAGGGCCGTGAGTAGCAGTAGCGGCAAGCCCTGGAGTAAGGCTAGGGCGCAAGCGGAGGTGAGATAGGCGAGACGACTGACAGCGGGGCTTGGCATGGCGGGACCTAAGGTAGGGGTACGGACTAGTCAGACCAAGGCGACATTACCACACCCCTAAACTAGGGGATGTCTCTTGCAACACAGGCCCGAGTCGTAGACATAGTACCGCCTGTCGTGTAGGAAAACCCCTAGATTGTTGTGGCTCCTATCGGTCTGGTCAAGCACGTTGGTGGTTTGTAATAGTGCGTTGGCGACTTGGACAAGCGCGTTAGTGATTACCAACCCAGACTTTTATACCGCAACCCCGCGCTTGGATATCTAGAACGCCTATTTTAGTTCTGGGGGAGAGGGGCCTACGATGGGTACCCGCTAGTGAAGTATCACTGTCTTCTGGAACCCTCTCTCTATAAGCTTATGGGAAATCACCTGATACTACCAACAGAACTAAACCATGCCCGAATACCGCAACCCGGCCCCGACCGTAGATGTGATTATCGAACTGATTGACCGTCCCCACCGTCCGATTGTCCTCATTGAACGGCGGTATGAGCCCTTGGGGTGGGCCTTGCCCGGTGGGTTTGTGGACTACGGCGAACGGGTGGAGACCGCTGCCTGCCGCGAGGCCCTAGAGGAAACCGGGTTGACGGTGACCCTCGTGGATTTATTGGCGGTCTACTCAGACCCAGCCCGCGACCGTCGTAAACATACTTTGAGCGTTGTTTTTGTCGGGACTGCCACCGGAGAACCCCAAGGCGGCGACGATGCTAAGAGTGCGCGAGTCGTCGAGCTATGGGACTTACCCCAGCCCCTCTGTTTCGACCATGAACAGATCTTGCGGGACTACACGCGCTACCGCCATTACGGACAACGGCCCCGGCCCAATTGCGGCGAATTATAAAGTAATGCTACGAATTCTCAATTGGTGGGATTAATCTTTACAATTTTAAGTAATCCCCCCGCAGTGGGGACGCTGTGAACGAGGTAGTTACCATGCTCAATCAGAAGTATCGCTTTGCCTGCACCCTTACTTTTGGGGATATTTATCCTCAAGTTATGGCCTGGATTGGGATTATCTTGATCAGTGTGGCGGCAGCCTTGGCAAGCATGGGCGCAGCGAACCCCCAGATGGCCTTTTTTGTGGTGGGTCTCATCTTGGTCATGTCCCTACCCTTCCTGCTCTTCACCTTTGTCACCACCCTGTTTAACCATATTGAAGTGCGGGCCACCTCTGAACAGGCCACTGAGGACCGGGCGGAATTCGTTGCGCCGCCGAGTGTACCCTTCCGTCGCTAGTGTTAGGTTTCCTTACCCTTTATTTATCATTCCTGGGCTGGGGTCTGCTCGGTTGGCTGATTAGCTTCGGGCTCCCTAAGTCAGTTCCCCGTTACCTGGGTCAGGGTTTATTTTGGGTCGGCATTCCTCTCCTTATCTTTACCTCTTTGCGACGGGCGGACCTGAGCGGGCCGGTTTGGTTGGGTGGGGTAGTTGGCATTGCCGCAGCATTCTGGGGGCTAGGGCTGGGCTGGTTGTGGCTGCAAGGTCGCCGGCTTAGCCCCCAAACGCGGGGGAGTTTCCTGCTGAGTGCCACCATGGGTAATACTGGCTATCTGGGCTACCCCTTGGTTCTAGGCTTAGTCGGACCCGCTTATTTTGGCTGGGCTGTTTTTTATGATGTATTCGGAACACTCTGGAATAATTTGGGCGGGACGGCCTTGGCGAGTGGCTATGGACAAGGACAGGTACGCTGGGCCAAACTAGGGCGCGATGTGGCCTTGAACCCGATTCTGTGGACCTTTAGCCTGACCCTGGGGACCCGTGCTTGGCCCGTGCCCCCAGAACTTTGGGCCGTAGTGAGTACGATCGCCCTAGCCGTTATTCCCCTAGTCTTGATGCTTTTGGGAATGCGTCTACAACAGGTCTCCTGGCGACGAGCGCAGGAAGTCTGGCCTGCCCTGGCAATCAAGCTGGTGCTTGTGCCCCTCGGGGTCTTGGGGTTGGGGCTGGGCTTAGGCTTAGGCGGGCGGGTCTTGGAAGCTCTGGTCGTTCAAGCGGCGATGCCCCCAGCGATGGCCTGTCTTATTTTGAGTGAAGCCTACGGTTTAGACCGCGAATTGACCGCCCTGACCATTGTGCTCGGGACCCTGGGATTGATGATTACCTTACCGGGCTGGGTGTGGCTTGCCACAAGTCTAGGTGGGTGATTTCCATAGATTCCCGCAAAGCCGTATGATTGTCACAGGATGTAGATGTGACTGAACAAGCCATGGTTTCTGTCCTGGGCCTGGATGTGGGTTCAAAACGAATTGGAGTCGCTGGGTGCGATGGGACGGGGCTGATCGCCACCGGTTTAACCACGGTCCAGCGCCGACGGCTTGATGTGGACTTTGCCCAACTCCGGGACCTGGCGACTCATCGTCAGGCTGAAGCCCTCGTGGTCGGCCTACCCCGCAATATGAATGGTACCCTCGGCCCCCAAGCCGAGAAAGTTCAACATTTCGGGGACCTGCTTGGTCAACGCCTGGGGTTGCCGGTGCATTACGAAGACGAACGCCTCACCACGGTCCAGGCCAAGCGCAGTCTTTTGGCCCAAAACCTGCCGGCCCTCAAACGGCGGGCCCTGGTGGACCAACAGGCTGCTTGTTTTATTCTTCAACAGTGGCTCAACCGCCGCCAAGGGTATCTACAGGAGCAAGTGCATGAGTGAAGTTTTAACGCTAAAAGATGATGTGGGCCGTACCCTCACCTGTGAATTGCTCCAGGAAATTCCTCTGGACGATAAAATCTATGGTCTCGTCCTGCCCCAGGGTACCCCGGTCCGGGTGATGGCCTGGATTGATACGGAAGATGAAGATGAACCGACCCTCGAAGACCTCGATGATGAGGAGATCGCCAAGGTCCTCCCCACCGCCCGGGCCGTCCTCGAAGAGCAAGAACTCAAATTGCTGGACTCGGCTTTTGTCCTCGTGGTGACGGGGGACGTGCCCGAGGCCGATGAAGACAGCGAAGTCTATACCATCAGTGAAGATGAAGAGGAAGAAGAGGAAGACTATCAACTCGTCAGCGAATTCTTTGTCGAGGAACGCCACTACGCCGTCTTCAGCCCAGTGGACCCTTTATTCTTGTTTGTAGACCTCACGGAGGCCCCGCCCCGGATGCTGAGCCCGGAGGAGACCAAGACCTTGATGCCGATGTTTGAGGACGCGCTATTTGAGAATGCGGATAACGGATGACCAAGACTCTTTTTGAGCGCATTATTGACCGGGAAATCTCCGCTGATATTCTCTACGAGGATGAGCGGGTCCTTGCCTTTCGGGATATCAATCCCCAGGCCCCGGTCCATGTGCTAGTTATCCCCAAGCAGCCCCTAGCCCAAGTGGAACACATGACCCCCACGGACAGCCCGCTCGTCGGTCATCTTTTTTGGGTGGCAACGGAGGTTGCGCGTCAGTTGGGCTTGACTGGGGGGTATCGCCTAGTCATCAACAATGGGGTAGATGCTGGTCAGACGGTTTATCATCTCCACGTCCACCTCTTGGGGGGTCGTGTCTTGGGTTGGCCCCCCGGTTGATGCGGGTTGCCCTCATCCATGATTATCTTATTCACCAGGGCGGGTCTGAGAACTGTGTCGAGGCTCTGTTAGAAATTTTCCCCCAAGCCCCGGTTTACACCAGTTACTTCAGTGCCCAGACCATGCCCGAGCGTTGGCAACGGCACGATATCCGTACTTCCTTTCTGCAGAAGTTGCCCCTCGGGACTAAAAATTACCAAAGTCGGCTCCAGTATGTTTTACCCCTGATGCCCATGGCCTACGAGAGCTTGGACCTGCGGGAGTTTGACTTAGTCCTATCGAGTAGCCACGCCTTTGCCAAGGGGGTCTTGACTAGGGCCGATACCTTGCACCTGTCCTACATCCATACCCCCACCCGTTACCTGTGGGACCTCTATCAGGAATACATCTGGGATTATCGGGGCGGCTGGTTCAAACAGGCCCTGATGCCCTTGGCCCTCCATTACTTACGGATGTGGGACTTCCAGGCGGCCCAGCGGCCCGATACGCTGATTGCCAATAGTCAACACGTAGCACGGCGCATCCAGAGCTACTACCGCCGCCCCGCCTTGGTGATCCACCCTCCCGTGGATGTGGACTATTTTCGGCCCGTAGCCCATCCTCAGGCGGATTATTACTTGATTGCTAGTCGCTGGGTGCCCTACAAACGGGGCGATCTAGCGATTGCCGCCTGTCGTCAACTAGGGGTGCGCTTAGTCGTAGTCGGGGATGGCCCGGAACTGAAAAAACTTAAGCAGATGGCGGGTCCGACCATTGAATTTTTACCGCACCAGCCCCGCGCAAAGTTGCGTGACCTGATGGCGAACTGTAAGGCGTTGATTTTTCCGGGAGAGGAAGATTTCGGGATTATGCCCGTGGAAGCCCAGGCCTGTGGTCGTCCGGTGGTGGCCTACGGTCGTGGCGGGGCCTTGGAGACGGTGGTACCAGGCATAACGGGTCTACATTTCGCCCATCAGACGGTGGAATCGTTAATTAAAGCGTTAAAAGCCAGTGAACAGGTGGAATGGGACCCTGCCATAATTCGTGCCCACAGTAAGCAGTTCGCCCGGACCGAGTACCAGTCGGCAATGAAGGCTCTAATTCAGGAGCAGTGGACACGGTTGAGCCACCGACATTGAGGTTAGCGCGGGGTATTAACGCGCTCGAACCGGGCCTCGGAGATTTTCAATTTGAGGTGGTGAATGAGTTGGTTGGCGATGACTTCATCGCGGCGGGTGAGTTTCAAGATGACGCGCCCGGCTTCACTGGTGGGGAGGTCCTGGAGGGTGTGCATCCGGTAGGACTTGAGCATCAAGCCCAGGGTGAGCCAACGTTTGTCCAGCGTGACCATTTCTAGTTCAGCTAACGGCACTTTGAGTTCGCGCACCCGTGATTTGACCATCCCGACGAGGCCATCGCGGACCTGATATTCCAACAGCAGATAGTCGGACTCCAGGCTCAACAGGCCGCGCACTTGGGCTAGCCCGCCGTAAATATCATCAATGGCAAAGGGAAGACTGTGCATGGACTCAATGAACATGGCGGACTCAGGGTAGCTAGTTTTATTTTAGTTGTAAAGCTCGCTGCTGAGGGATTATGAAGTACAATATCGAACGCTGTTTGGATGAAGAATCATGCGCGAAGTAACCATGCCTGCCTTGAGTTCCACCATGACCGAGGGGAAGGTGGTCTCCTGGAAGAAGAACGTCGGCGACCGGGTCGAGAAAGGCGATATTTTGCTCGTGGTTGAATCGGATAAAGCGGATATGGATGTGGAGTGTTTTAATAAGGGCCTCCTCGCCCAAGTTTTAGTCAATGCCGGGGGCTCCTCTGCGGTCGGCTCCCCGATTGCCCTGATTGCTGAGACTGAGGCCGAGTTCGCCGAAGCCCAGAAGAACCCCATCCAGCCCACCGCCACCAAAACTGCCGCCGTTGCCCCCACTCCGGCTCCCATCGCCACCCCAGCCGCTCCTACACCTGTCGCCGCCGCAACAACCAATGGTGGTAGTCGGGTCCTCGCCTCCCCCCGCGCCCGGGTCGTCGCCCAGGAACTCGGCGTAGACCTCAGCACCCTCGCCATTACCAGTGCCAGGGGACGGATTGAAGAAGCCGATGTCCGCGCTGCCGCCCTCCCCAAACCGACCGCTTTGCCTGTGGCTATCCCCGTTATTCCCGTCACACCGCCCCTCGTCGCCCAAGAAGGCATAGTCCCCCTGACCACCCTGCAACAGGCCGTGGTCCGCAACATGGAAGCGAGTCTCCAAATCCCCAGTTTCCGGGTTGGTTACACCATCACCACTGATAATTTGGACGCGCTCTACAAACAGATCAAGGCCAAGGGCGTGACCATGACCACCCTGCTTGCCAAAGCCGTCGCCAATACGCTCAAAAAACATCCCTTGGTCAACAACAGCTATACCTCCGCCGGGATCAAGCACAACCGCGCGATCAACATCGCCATTGCCGTCGCCATGGAGGATGGGGGCCTCATCACCCCGGTACTACAACAGGCCGACCAAAAAGACGTGTACCAACTGTCACGGGAATGGAAAGACCTCGTTGAACGCGCCCGCACCAAAAAACTAGTCCCCGAAGAATACACCACGGGTACCTTCACTATCTCTAACTTGGGGATGTTCGGGGTAGACCGCTTTGATGCCATCGTCCCCCCCGGCACGGGCGCGATCCTCGCTATCGGAGCCGGGATTTCGAGAGTTGTAGTCCTAGAAGACGGGGCCAGTTTTGGCATCCGTAAACAGATGGAAGTCAACCTCACCGGCGACCACCGTGTTTTCTACGGAGCCCACGGAGCCCAATTCCTGAAGGACCTAGCCCTGCTCCTCGAAAAGGAACCCCAACAGTTGACGCTCTAGAAAGCCCCTCCGCCCCATACCCTGACGGGCACGGGCGTGGTGGGGGACCAAGGCAAAAGAGATCCGCATAGCCCTCCTTGAAAAAGGAGGGACTACCCACCTAACGCTATTTTCAAGCCAGCATCTTTTGTAGCTTTTTTCGCTGGCAACTGGACTGGGCGCAGTAATACCGAGTCCGTTTCACGGGGATAGGACCTGTATGGGTACTTTAGTTAAAGCCTAGTGTCCCCGTTTCAGATGCCATTCCTAGATGAGCTAGCCGAAACCTATAGTCCCGCTCAGGTTTTAAACAAAATTTGGGGCTATCCTGCCCTGCGGGGTCCCCAGCAAGAAGTCGTTCCCGCCCTCCTCGCTGGTCAAGATGTCCTAGCGATCCTGCCGACGGGAGGCGGGAAAAGTCTGTGTTTCCAGTTGCCTGCCCTGCTCCAGTCCGGCACCACATTGGTTGTTACCCCTCTGATTGCCCTGATGGAAGACCAAGTCCAGGACCTGCGCCGCCGTCAAATAGCCGCAGCAGGCTACCACAGCGAACTCCCCGATCTTGTCCGCCAAGAAGTCCTCCAGGGACTAGAAGAAGGCCGCTGGCAAGTCCTCTACATCTCACCCGAAGGTCTACTCAGTAAAGACATCTGGTCGCGCTTGGGGAACTTGGCACTAGCGCGGTTGGTGATTGATGAAGCGCATTGTCTAGCGACTTGGGGTGCGAGCTTCCGGCCCGCCTATCGTCGCCTCGGGGCCGTCCGGCGGACTCTAAACATCCCTGTTGCCGCCTTCACCGCCACCGCTAGCCCCGAAACCCAGCGGACGATCACTGAGGTCCTGCACCTCCAAAATCCCCACTTAGTCCACCTCAATCCCTACCGCGCCAATTTAATCTTGACCGTCCAACGGGTCTTCACCCCCCGGGGTCGCCGGGAACGTTTACTCAATTTTTTAAAAGTCCACCGGGCGGAGGCGGGTTTGGTCTATGTGCGTTCGCGGACCACAGCCGAACAACTGACCCAGCTATTGGCCGCCCAAGGGTTCGTCACGGCCTACTACCATGCGGGTTTACTCGGTCCAGCACGGCGGGTCCTAGAGCGGCAGTGGTTGGACCGCAAGAAGCTATTCCTTATCTGCACCTCGGCTTTTGGCATGGGGATCAATCATACGGATTTACGCTGGGTGGCCCATTTTGAGTCCCCGGTGAGTACGGAGGAATATTTGCAGGAGATTGGACGGGCGGGGCGGGATGGACAGCTTGCCCACGCCCTCTTGATTGCCAGCGAACCCACAGGCCGCCTCGACCCCACGGACCAGACCCTCCACCAATACTTCGCCCAAAACCTCCAGGAACAACAACGCCGCGCCCGCGCCCGCGCGAAAACCCTGCCCCAAACCACCGCCCCTACACTCCTAGATAAGCCCACGCCAGAACTCGCCCAAGCCCTGAGCCTCCTGCACCAGAGCGGTTGTCTACATTGGGAAACCCCCTTCCAATACCGTCTGACCCTGCCCGCCCGTTTCCCGGACCCGCCCCTGCTCCCCAGCACCCTACAATCCATGCAGCAATACCCCCACACCCGCCACTGCCGGTGGCAATTCTTGCTCGCAAGCCTGGGCCATACCGCTCAACTCACCTGTGGACATTGTGATAATTGTCAACGCTAGGCCCTATTCGCCTCGGTCGCGGCGGTCCATGCGGTCTAGAATGCGGTTGGCCTGAGTCTGGAGTCCAGTCATGGGGGTCCACGCCTTGCTGGTTCGATATTACTTTAGTAAATTCAGAATATGTTGAGCGGCGCGGTCTAAAACCCCAGGACTGCCGAGGGCTTGGCGCATCCGGGCATAGTCTTGATGCATCCGCTCCCGGCGGGTCTGGTTGGTGAGTAAGTCATAGCTTGCCTGCAAAATATTGGCGGGATTGGTAGCTTCTTGGAGGTATTCCGGGACAATCGGTTCCATCGTGACCAAGTTAACAGGCGAGGCAAAAGGAATACTGAAGCGCAACAGATTCCGCGCAATCCAAGCCGTCACCGCGCTGATGCGGTAGACGACCAGTTGAGGAATATCCAGGAGGGCACTTTCTAGGTTTACGGTGCCAGATTTCCCGATTACCAAGTCAGCGGCATTGAGTAAATCATAGTTACAGGCGGGTAGGTAGGTCAGGGTCAGGTCCCGCGCCCCGGCTTCACGGATAAACGTCTCTTTAAATGTCTCATTGGCGACGGGGAGCCAAAACTGAATGCCGGGGAGCTTCTCTTGGAGTAACTTCGCCCCAGTGAAGAGGTCCGGCAGGATGTATTTCAACTCCTGGGTCCGCGAGGCGGGCATCAAGAGGACGACGGGTTGGGTGTCAGCCACCCCGAGGGCGGCGCGGGTCTCGGCGCGGCTACGGGTCGGCTTAACGATATCTACTAAGGGATGACCGACCCACTGGATATTGGCCCCGTAGCTCGCGTAATAGTCACACTCTCCCGGAAAGACCGCCAGGATTAGGTCACTTATGGCAATGATCCGACGGGTGTTGGTGGGGTCGGACCGCCAGACCCATTCCTGGGGAGCAATGTAATAGACCGTGGGGATAGTGAAATGCTTGCGGACGTATTGCCCCAAAGCGGTGTTGGGGGTCATGTAATCAATGTAGACCACGAGGTCAGGAGGATGAGCGCGGAGATATTTCTTGGCGATGTCCTGAACACGAAGAGTGGGTAAAACTAGGGGCAGAGCTTCAACGGCCCCAATCGAACCAATCGCGGAGGTATTGGCAATCAGTTTTGCCCCCGCCAAGGCCATGCGCTCGCCGCCCAAGGCCGCGATTTCGAGGGTCGGGTCAGCCTGAAGTAACGCCTGCACCAAGTAACTGCCCTGGAGATCGCCGGAGACCTCCCCTGTACTGATAAAAATCCGCCTTGCCACAAGACACCCCGCCATTAGGATCATCCTAAAGCTTTACGGGAGATGACTTCAATTCTCGGTAATGGCGTTACCCGCTTGATAAAACCACTATGTGCTAGTCGAGAAAGGGCTTGGCTGACAGCTAAAGCTGAAAGCTCAGGGAAGTCCTGTACTTGCCAATAGTGTTCACCGCCTTCCTCAATAGCGCGACGCACAACAACAGTCGCCGTGACGGGCTTACGGCTCTGACTGGATATAGGTTTTTGGGGGGGACGGGGTACACTTTTCTCTATATTTCTATCGTGGGTAGTTTGGCTAAAAACGTCAAGTTTCTTCGCAAGAAAACTTGACAAAAAGTATAGCCCTCAGCCGAGTAGGTCCCTCAAAGCCAAGGCTGCCAAAGGGTAGCGAAAGCGATACCCAGCCTGTTCCAACTTGGTCGGCACTACCCGCTGGCCCTCCACCAAGATGACCGCCGCCTCGCCCAACAGCACTTCTAGGGCCAAGCGCGGGACAGGTGCCCAAGAGGGACGGCCCAACGCCTGTCCCAACGCCTGGGAGAAATCGCGCATCGTCAAGGGCTGCGGAGCCGTACAGTTAAAGGTCCCCTGGAGTCCTGCTTGGTCTAGCGCGAATAAGATCGCCCCCACTACATCTGCCCGGTGGACCCAGGAAAACCACTGCTCTCCTGATCCCAAGGGTCCGCCCACAAAATTCTGAAAAGGCGGCAACATCTTTGCCAATGCGCCTTCTTCTTGTGCCAGCACAATCCCCAGCCGCAGGATCACGGTACGTGCTGAACTCCCACGGGCCGCGCCTTCCCAGTCCACACAAACCCGTGCTAAAAAATCATTCCCCGCCGGAGCCTCCTCCATCAACTCGGTGCCATCTCGAAACCCGTAATACCCAATCGCCGAAGCCGAGACCAGTACTGGCGGTGGTTTCATTTGATTGATGGCCTGAACCAATAGCTGAGTCCCGGTCACTCTACTTACCCGGATCTCTTTTTTGTACGCCTCACTCCACCGCTCCCCAAACACGGGAGCCCCCGCCAGATGCACTACCCCATCTAGC
>Ga0163154_10001639_pt1 | contig 34347 bp, 23 predicted proteins | sample OliLakLV19MP9P1_FD_148649 | JGI IMG/M metagenome (GOLD analysis project Ga0163154, IMG submission 148649) | Freshwater microbial mat bacterial communities from Lake Vanda, McMurdo Dry Valleys, Antarctica - Oligotrophic Lake LV.19.MP9.P1 | ecosystem: Environmental > Aquatic > Freshwater > Lake >... | reverse complement strand
GACATGTTTGGTTTTCTCCCTGATTCACCTCACCCCCCAGCCCCCTCTCCACTGCGTGGAGAGGGGGAGTCACCGTCGAGCTTTCCCCTTCCCCACTTCGTGGAGAGGAGGTCAGGGGGTGGGGTGCTTGAAAAGGTGTCCTCCCCTCAGCCGTATCGGAGAGAGGGCTGGGGGGTGAGGTTGCTTTAAGAACTTTCTTGACGCACTTAGGGGCGGGGTCAAGGGGGGATTACAGCAGGTCGTCGTTCTTCGGCTTGCGCGTGCCGCTGCCCGATTCGCGGCGCAGCGCGTCCATCGCGTCCGTGACCGTCGCATCATTGCGTCCGAGTTCGCGGTCAATCTCGCGCTCGACATCGCTGCGCGGTTCGCGCTTGACGGGTGGCATGTTCGATAAGCGGCTGGACGCCGACGAATCGATTGAACCAAGTTTGATGTTGATGCGGTCGCCGTACAGCAGATAGACGCCCGCGCCGATCAAGCCCAACGGCACGATCAAGCCGCCCAAGAAGCTCGGCAGCCCGAACAACAAGCCGATAGCGAACAAGATCAGCGCGCCCTTGTCCGACAGCCACGATTTGCCCTGTGCCAGCGACCGCGCGACCATTGACCCGCCGATCACGAACAGGATGCCCGGAAACCACCACCCGGTCATGAACAACAGCGCCAACCCAATCAGGAATACCCCACCTGCCGTTTGATCGGCACGTTCTTTGTTCATCGGAATCTGTGGCATTTGCATACTTGTTTCCCCCTTGATGTGGGCGCGGCGTGCCGCGTCCCTACGACATTATTTCTGTGAATATGTACGCGGCAGAAGCGCGAAAGTTGCGCTAAAATAGAACGTAGTCCCGAACAATCATCAATTTAAAGGTTTATGCCTCATGACGGAAGCCGATCAAGGTTACAATTTAGAACAAATGTCCCCTCGCGGCATGGCGTCGTACTACGCCGATGAAGATGCGATGCGCTTGGGCGTGGTCGTCGGCGGCTCGTTGAGCAAGGGGCTGATCGTTCGGTTGGACAGCCACCAGAGCGTCGAAGAATTGGCGGTTGGGCGCTATGTGGTGGTGCATGGCGACAATCTGCGGCGCTTCTTCTGCATGATCACCGATATCGTCTTGGACAATACCAACGCCGATATTCAAGGGCGTCCGCCGGATATCAGCAACGATCCGTTTTTGGCGCAAGTGTACGCGGGGACGACCGTGTACGGCAAAGTCCACGTTCAGCCGATGCTCTCGCTCGAACCGGACGGCAAACCGAAGCCCGTCAAGACGATTCCCGGACATTTCACGGTTGTGGGCAACGCGACGGTGGAGGACGTGAATCAGGTCTTTGGCGAAGAGGACGCGACGCATTTTCATGTCGGCGAACCGCTCGAACTCGAAACGACCAAGATTAATCTGAACCTCAAGCGGCTGGTCGAGCGGTCGATTGGCGTGTTCGGCAAGTCCGGCACGGGCAAAAGCTTCTTGACGCGGCTGCTGCTGGCGGGCGTGATCGCGCAAGGACACGCCGTGCCGTTGATCTTCGACATGCACAGCGATTATGGTTGGGCGGCGTCCAACGAGACGGGCGAACAGGCGAAAGGCTTGGGACAGCTCATGCCAAGCAAAGTCAGCATCTTCACGCTCGACGCCGAGTCCACGCGGCGGCGCGGCGCGAAGTACGACGCCGAAATAAAGCTGCCTTACAGCGAAATCGAGCCGGAAGATATCGCCATGCTGCGCGAGACGATGAGCCTGTCGGACGCGATGATCGATGCGGCGTACACACTGGCGAAAAAGTGGGGCGATCAATGGGTGAAAAAGCTGATCGACGCCGACTCCAACGATTTCGATGAAGTCGAAGCCAGCACGCCGACGCGCGCCGGGACGCTGGCAGCATTGCAGCGGCGCATCCAACGCTTCGAGCGGTGGGCGTTCTTGACGCCAGAACCGTTCGCGGACAGCGTGAATCAGATCATGGATCGGATTGAGCGCGGCATCTGCATCGTCTTGGAGTTCGGGCGCTACGGCAATTCGCTGGAGGCATATATCCTCGTCGCCAACTACATCACGCGCCGCGTCCACGAGCAGTACGTCGAGCGCAAAGAGAAGGCGCTCGGCAATCTGGCGGATGAGCCGCGCCAACTGCTGATCGTGATCGAAGAGGCGCACAAATTCCTCGATCCGCGCATCGCCAGCCAAACGATCTTCGGCATCATCGCGCGCGAACTGCGCAAGTACAACGTGACGCTGTTGATCGTCGATCAGCGTCCGAGCCAGATCGATGAAGAAGTCATGAGCCAGATCGGGACGCGCGTCACGGCGCTGCTCGACAACGAGAAGGATATCGCCGCGGTGCTGAACGGGATCAGCGGCGCAGCGGGCTTGCGCGAGGTCTTGGCGCGGCTGGATACGCGCCAGCAAGCGATCATCATGGGACATGCTGTCCCCATGCCCGTCGTGGTCAAGACGCGCAGCTATGACGAGGATTTCTACGCCGCAATCCGCGCCGAATCGCTTAAAATTCCCGGCACCAGCGGCTCGAAAACGGGCGGCACGAAAGCTGGCACGCCAAGCGAAGCCGCGCAATCGCCGCGCGATACGCTGAACAACGGCGGCAAGGGGAGCAAGGTCATACGCTAGCGAGAACCTCACGCCCCTGCCGCCTGTCCACGTGGCTGAGGGGGTCGGGGGCGTGAGGTCAATCTTTACTCGCTGTTCGTCCCCTCGCCCGTCGTCGTTTCGGACGCGGGCGCGGGTGTGGCGATCAGCGGTTGTTCGGCGGGCTGTCCCGGCGCGAGATAGGGCTGCCATGTCGCGGTCGGTTCAAGCGTCGGCATGAGCGCGCCCATGTCCGCGCTGCCCGCCGCGCCGCCGGGAACATCCGAACCGGACGGATAACACTCAACGCCGACGGTTCCCAACGCGGGGCGCGTCCGCAGCGATACGGCGTCGAGGATCGTCCAACCGGACGAATGCGCCGACGACGCATAGAACGAAATCGTTGCGTCGTTCACGCCGACCGTATCCCATGCGCGATGGGTATAGGCACGCATGACATACGGCTGGGCGGTGTTGGTACCCGGCTCGATCCAGAACGAACACACTGCCAAATCGCGGTCAAAGTTGCGCGGATGCAGCAGCACGGTCACACGCGCGCGCTGTGCGTTGCTGTTCCCCAGACTGAAGCGCGCTTCGATCACGGTGTTGGCGGGGACAGTATCCTGTGTGTACTGCAAGATCACGCCGCTGTTGCTGCCCGACGCGGGCGGCTTGCGGTACATCTCGATATAACCCAACGGATTCCGTTGAAAGGCGAAATGATTGGCGACGGGTTCGTTCTGCGGCGTCCAGAAGTGACCCCATTGATTCTCGGCGTTGAACGGCGGCGGTTGATTGGTGTTGAACGCGCCATCATTGATCAGCTCTGCGCCGTTCGGCGCGCCCACGACCGGGAGCGGCGCGTTGGGATCGAGACACAGCGTTTGCGGACGAGTCACGAACAGGTTGTAACGGAGCGACACATTGTCGATCTGATACCAGCCTTGTCCGTCCGCGCTTGACGCATAGATATGCAGCGTCGCATTCGTCCAGTCAACCAAATTGCTCGTCAACATGCGATAGGTGCGAAGCGGCGTATTCGGCGCAAGCCAGAACGAACAGACGCGCAAATCGTCGAAGTCTTCATCCCACAGGATCAGCGTGATGCGCTTGTTGACCGCGCTGGTGTTGCCCAGATCGACCATCACATCCAGCGGGATTGAGCCAGATAATCCAGTCAATGTCTGCTGGAAGATCACGCCTTGCGTATTGGACGGTTCGCGGTAGAACTCGAACACGCCATTTTGAATCCGGTTCGGCAGTGTCCCGCCCGGAACGCTGTAAACCGCCCATTGATCGGCGGGATCGCTGCCGACGGGCGAATTGAACGTCTCGTTGTTGAGCAGGTTGGCAGGACAGAGATTTTGGATGAAGAATTCTTGGCTGGCGACATCGAGATTGCTCGCCTTGTCGAGTGCCTCCACAATCAGATTGAAATAGCCCGTTCCCGGCACGATCAAGCGGAACGGCAGACTGTTCGCCGCTAAATTCGTCCACGTCGTGCCACCGTTGAGCGAATAGCGGACATTTTCCATGCCGCTGCTGAACGCTGGATCGATGGCGTCGATGAACACTGCGACACAGCTTGAGGGCGTGCCGTCCGCCGTGACATACATCGTCAGATCGGGCGCGAGTCCGTCAATCGTGACCTGAATTGTGTCGGTCGAGGCATTATTGTTCGCGTCGCGCGCCGTGAACGTGATCGTATGGACGCCGGCAGTCAGCGACGTGAGCGGCAAACTGTCGCCCGTACCGAGATTGCCTTGCAGGTTGGACGACCAACTGAGCGCCGCGCCTGACAAAAAGCCTTCGTCATAGTCGAAGCCGTAGCCTTGCAACCAGACCAGATCGCCGACTTTGGCGAAGGTCGCCACCAGTGGATCAGTGATCTCGGCAGCGGGGAGATGCGACGGGACGGTGAAAGCGTTGGATGTGCCAATGCCCGTATTCACGCCGTCCGATGCCAGCACGCGAATCCGCCCCGTGCCGTCTGCCCCCGCGATTTCATCGAAATTGATAGTGATACTGGTCTGCGTCCAGCCCGCCGCCAGCGTTTGCCACGATCCGAATGCGGCATTCGACGGCGAATACTGAATCCAGTAGGTATGCGATCCGCCGTTGGGGTCGCTGATGTTCCATGACACGGTTTGCTGCCCGCTGAGGCTGCCACCCAACGGCGCAGTGATCGTGACGGTTGGCACAGCGCCGCCGAAATTGATCTGCCCGATCTGCGTGCCGCTAACGGCGGCGTTGAACACACGGATGCTCGTCGCGCCCGCCTGTATCGGAATCAACTCGTAGAAGAACGGAGCGGTTTCCACATCATCGCCACCGCTCTCACTTTCCGCGACGGTCGGCGTGAAGAAGCGCGTGAACAGCACGGTGCTGCCGTTGCGCACTTCGATGCGATGTGTCCCCGTACTCGGCGCGTTGTCGCCTGCTGTGTTGAGCTGATAAATCGGCGCGAACGTCACGGCGTTGCTGACGATGCTTCCACCCACTGTCCAGAAGTCGCCTTGAACGACCGTGCGCGCGTCTTGAAGCTCACGCCCTGCAACCAACGGACTAAGTGCCGTATTGTACAGCTTGCGGTAGTTGTGCGGCGAAATCCAGCGCGGGGCGCAATACGACATGATGTCGAAGGTTTCATCAGGATTGAGCGCACGCTGCGCCGCCACATCGAAACCGACTTCCTGAATGCGCGGATTGGCATGGGGCCAGTCTGTTCCCGAATCGCCAGAGATGTTGTAGCATCCCGGCGGTGCTGCGACCGCTGCGGGTTCAACCGTGACGTGCCGTCCACCGAGCATGTGTCCGGTTTCGTGCGCGATCACTTCGCTCGTCACGTTCGTTCCCATACGGTTGACGGTTGACCGCGCCCACGCGCCGTTACCGGGAATGTTGGCTGCCATGCCGCCCGTGCCGCTCAGGTTGTTGCAGATGTTTGTCCGCGTCAATCCGAAATAGCGTTTATCGGATGTTCCGAACAAATCGTTGAACCAATCGCCAATACTGTGCAGGGCGGCAACCCCATTAGCGGTGTTGGATTCCCATACCGATGGTTCATCAACGTCGCCGACGTCATTGTAATCCCCATCCCCATTGGCGTCGATCAATTCGACCGTGCCATCGCCATCGATATCGCAGTTATTGCGAACCGTATCGCCATTATTTGAGACGGTGACACTGTGCGTTGGCGCGATCCGACGCAGTACGCCGACTAAGCTGCCAAGTCCGCCCGCACCCTGACAGAGCCAATTGCCCGTCGCGTTTAGGGCATCGCACACGCTCACTGCCGCCAGAACGAGTGGTTCGGCGGTCTGATTCGTCAGGGTTAGAACTTCCTGTTGAACCTGTGTCGTGCCGACAAACACGGTCGTGGTCGTCTGCATGTTGCCGGACGGCGGATTGGTGAAATAGAAATCGACCGATTGACAACCGTTGCGCTGTCGGCGTCGATCCTCCGGTGTACACTGCGGCTGTAACGTGACGGTCTGGTTCACACCGTTGACGTTGATCCGCACCGTGACGGCGGTACGCACCCTGTCCATATAAATGCGCATCGCCAGCGGCTTGCCCGCGATGATCGGCACGGGCGGCTTGCCGTCGCTCAAGTCGGTTTTCAGTTGAGCAAGCGTCTGCCATTCCTGAATTGCCTGTGTGAACTCGACGCTGTGAATGCTCACCGATGTGCAGACCTTCAGGTTGTCGATCCCCATCTGGTTTTGCTGCGCTGTCACCGTCACCTTCTTGATCGTGTTGCCGACGGTGGTGACCTTCAGTTCCGTCCAAATGTTAAAGTCGCCATTCGGATCGCCGCGATCAGGGAGATTGGGGTCGAACTCTGGGTCCCAACTAATGGGCCCGTTGACAGAGGCGACTTGTACATTTGCCGCGTCAAACGCGACCATCGACACCGGCACAGACGAGGTATAGAAGAAACTGACTTCGCTGGCGGGATTATCAAAGATCAGATCGCGCGAGGATGAGCCGCCCAACCAAAATGCAGTTGTAGAGGGCGTCGGCTCGAACGCGAAGTTGCCCGTTCCGCCCGCATCAACGTCAATGAGCGACAGCCATGCAGGCGACTGAATCCCTTGGATCACTGGGATCGCCGCTGCATTGCCCAAGCCCTCGAAGGTGACGACGGTACAGGTCTTGCTCGGATCGTCCGCTGCTGTCTCGTAGCGCGCCAGCAGTTCGGTCGGCTGTCCGCGCGTCTGTGGATCGAAATACTGACGGGTTGGATCGGCGGTGGTGTTCGGAAGGTAATAACCGGGCATATCCGATGGAAAGACTTGTCCAAACAACTGCATAGGAATAGCGAGGAAAGCCAAAAGGACGAGCGCAATCACCGTAAAGCGATTAAGCAGCATAAAACCCCCTTTAGGACACTTTTGTGATGCGGTAAGTTTCCGATTCGCAGGTCGAGATGGCTTGTTGGGCGACGACCATACCGACCGCTTCAACCTGATCGCCCACTTGCATCTCGCCCCCCGTTTGTATTGCCTCACGATTAAAACACGGCGGATATTCTCCGTAGTGATAAATTACCGAGCGTATCCCCTCAGTCGTATCGATTCGTAAAATACACCTGCCATCGACCGCGCAGTTCTGGATGTTCTCGACCACGACGCCGCGCAGCGTGACCGTCTCTCCGAGCGTCAACGCCGCCGCGTTCATAGCATCCCCCGTCGTATCGTTGTTGCTTCCGCTGTTCGCCGCATCGAACATGCCGCCGAGCATCCCGCAGCCCGTCAGCGCGATGCTCAGCGCCATTACGATGAAGCCTACCCCGATCTGATATTTCATCGGCATCAACCCTCATGTTTTGTTGGGTTGATTCTCATTATTATTCAAACCAAAAAACATTGCAAGTTTCATAACAATCTTGAAGTCCCATTTTTCTAGGGTGGATCGGAATAGTATCTGATCAGTTCGTTGAATTGAGGCATAATCATCGGTATGCGTTCAGTGAGTTCCGATCATGAGGGTTTTGACATGGGCAAGGTATTCGATCATATCACGCCGGAACTGCATACGTTCATCGGCAAGCAGCATTTATTCTTCGTCGCCACCGCGCCGCTGTCGGGCGCAGGGCATGTCAATCTGTCCCCGAAGGGGATGGACTGCTTCCGCATCCTCGCGCCCAACCGCGTCGCGTATCTCGATCTGACGGGCAGCGGCAACGAAACGTCCGCGCATATCGCGGAGAACGAGCGCATCACGTTCATGTTCTGTTCCTTCGACGGGACGCCCAACATCGTCCGCCTGTATGGGCGCGGACAAACGGTGTTGCCCGATTCGCGCGAATGGGCAACGCTGATCGGCGGCTTCACGCTCTACACGGGCGCGCGCCAGATCATCGTCGCGGATATTCATCGCACCTCGACGGCGTGCGGCTATGCTGTGCCGCTCTACGACTATGAGGGCGAGCGCGAGACGCTGGTGAAATATTGGGCGGCAAAAGGCGCGGATGCCACCATCGACTATCAGCGCGAGAAGAACAGCAGCAGCATCGACGGGCTGACGACGCCTATCTGTGCAAGCAGTGGTGCGGCGGAGACGGCGGCGGGCGATTAAAGATTTCAGCGCAGAGAAGGCAGAGAAAATCCGTTTTCTTTGCTCTGCATCCTCTGCGCTGAAATCTTTTCCAGCGTTCCTACGGCGCGAACAGATTGACCAGCGCCGACAGCCCGAACGCGACGAGCATCAAACCCGATACGCGCCCGATCCAGACCAAGATGCCCGGCGTCAAGCGGCGGCGCACCAACGTGACGCCCGTCGTCAGCGTCAGCCACCACGCAATCGAGCCGCTGATCACGCCCACCAGCATGAACACGGCGGACAAGGTATCGTTTGCGCCATCCGCGCGCCCGACGGACAAGCCCGCGCCCGCGAAGATGCCGATGAACGCCAAGATCGTCGTCGGGTTGGTCAGCGTGAGCGCCAACGCCGACAGATACATGTTCACCGCGCCGCCCTGACTCGCCGTGCCGCGCGGATCAGGCTCCACCTCGGCATCGGGGGCAGACGGTGGCGGCTGTGCTTGCAGGATGCTCTTGACGCCGAGATAGATCAAAAACAGCCCGCCGATTAAGCCAATCGCGGGACGAATGCCGATGAGTAAGTTGGTGAGTAGGGTGAGACCGAAGGCGGCAAATGCGCCGTAGATGCCGTCCGCGCTGGCGATGCCAAGCCCCGTGATGAAGCCCGCGCGCCAGCCGTGCGCCAGCGTGCGCCGAATCGTGAGCAGCCCCATCGCGCCGACGGGCGCGGCGACGGATACGCCGATGAGCAGTCCGCTAACCAGATACCTGAAGAAAGTCTCCCATTGTTTCCCTCCGTTTGGATGTTGTTGGGATAAAGCATTGTCCAATGTCAGGCGAATAGTATAAAGCCGAGTCGCAAAACCGTAAAGCCTTGCGCCCAAAACGCGCTACAATCGCCCGTATGAACATCGCTGTCCGCCACCAGCGGTACAGCGCGCTGTATTTCAGTCCGTTTTTGTAGCGATCTCCGCGATGGAGGACATCATGGGAACTCTTTTCAAACATGGCACGGTGATCACCGCCAGCGATATGACGCGCGCCGATGTGCTGGTCGAAGGCGAAATTGTCACGCTGATCGGGCTTGATCTCGATCCCGCTGGACATACCGTCGTTGACTGTAGCGGCATGTATCTTATGCCCGGCGGCATCGACGTGCATACGCATCTCGATTTATCGTTCGGCGGCACATTCAGCAACGACGATTTCAACACCGGACACCGTGCGGCGGCGTTCGGCGGCACCACCATGCACATCGATTTCGTGATTCAGCCGCCCGGCGGATCGCTGCACGATGGCTTGACCGAATGGCGCAAAAAAGCGGAACAGGCACAGATCGATTATGGCTTTCACCTCGCCATCCGCGAGTTGAACGACGCCGTATTGGACGAGATTCCGACGCTGGTCGATGAAGGCGTCACGAGCCTGAAATTGTTCATGGCGTACAAAAACGTGTTCCAGATCGACGATGCGACGCTGTTCAAGACGATGCGTGTGGCGGCGAAGCACGGCATGATCGTCATGGTTCACGCCGAAAATGGCGATGTCGAGGCGGCGCTGACGCCCGCGCTGCTGGCAGCGGGCAAGACCGATCCCAAATATCATGCGGAGTCGCGCCCGCCAGAAATCGAAGGCGAAGCGACCAATCGCGCTGTCGTCATGTCCGGCTTGACGGGCTGCCCGCTGTACGTTGTGCATATGACCTGCGAAGCGTCCATCGCGGCGCTGCGGCGTGGGCGCGCGCTCGGCTATCCCGTCATGGGCGAGACGTGCAGCCAATATTTCTTCCTGACGGTCGATGAGCATCTCGCCGCGCCAGGATTCGAGGGCGCGAAATATGTCTGTTCGCCGCCGATCCGCAGCACGCACGATCAGGCGGTGCTGTGGCAAGCCGTCCGCGATGGCACGCTGCAAATCGTCAGCACCGATCACTGCGATTTTTGGTATGAGGGCAGCAAGGGTCCCCATCAGGATTGGGCGAAGGCGCATCCCGAAGGCGCATGGCACACGTTCGAGGCGCAAGACCCGACCTTCCGCCGTCCGGGCAAAGAACTGGGACGCGGCAATTTCGCCAAGATTCCCAACGGGATGCCGGGACTCGAAGATCGCATGATGGTGATCTGGCACGCGGGCGTCAACGGCGGCAAGATTTCGCCGTCGCGCTTCGTGGAGTTGAACTGTACCAATCCGGCGCGGATTTTCGGCATGTACCCGAAGAAAGGGACGATTGCTGTCGGATCGGACGCCGATATCGTCGTGTGGGATCCGAACCAAGAACACACGATCAGCGCGAAAACCCATCACATGCACGTCGATTACAACGTCTACGAGGGCATGGTCGTCAAGGGCGTCCCGGTGCAGGTGTATCAGCGCGGGAACAAGCTGGTCGATGGCGCGGAGTGGGGCGGGCATCGGGGCGGCGGACAGTTCGTCGCGCGGAAGGCGGGCGCGCCGGTGTTGTAAAGATAAGCTGAAGCGCAAACGCAGCGCGCGGGCGTCGTGAGAGTGGTGGATGTGTAGGGTCGCGGCGGGCGACACATGCCACGCCCCTACCTAGCGCCACTATTCACCCCTTCCGCGCGCGCGTATTCTGCGTCTTGATGATGTTTTGCGCTAAAATAACCTGAGTTTTGGATCGGCTCTAAACCGTTCACCTCACCCCCCAACCCCCTCTCCACGCTGTGGAGAGGGGGAGCAGGACAGGTCACAACGGGTTTGAAAGCCCCCTCAGCCATGCAATGGCTGAGGGGGTTGGGGGGTGAGGTGAAGCGATCCAGAACTCAGGTTAAAATACGGTGACTTTATCCGATACGCTGCTATCGGACGAGGCTTGTTCACGATGATGAGGTTGAGGATCGCATGATCGCGCCCCCACTCGATACGCCCGTTGTCAGCGCGGATGCGCCGCCTGTCGGCATGTCCATTGACGATTTTCTGCGCATTCCTATCGAACGTTTTGAACTCATCGATGGAGAAATTGTCGAGAAAATGCCGCATTTGCCCGACCACGACGAAAGCGCCGATACGTTGATGTGGGCGATTAAACGTTGGTTGGACACGCATCCGCTTGGGCTGATCTCGAAAGAGCGGACGTTTGTGCTGCCCGGCACAGAGCGTAAAAATTGGGTGAAAGGATCGCGGCTGCCGGATTTGATGTTCATCCGCCAACACCGGCTCGATGCGTATATCGCTGACCATCCCCATTGGCGCAAAGAGCCGTTCGCGCTGATTCCTGATCTGGTGGTTGAAATCGTATCGGAAAATGACGAGAACAAAGACATTCTGGAAAAGGTCAATCGGTATCTCGATGATGGCGTGCCGCTCGTTTGGGTCGTGGATTCGCGCTATCGTCATGTCACGATTTATCGCGCTGAGGGCGATCCGATCACGGTTCTCACGGACAAAGACATGCTTGACGGCGGCGATCTGATTCCGGGCTTTCAGTTCGCGGTCGCGGCGCTGTTCGCCTAACGCTTTGATGGCTGTCAGGACGCTTTCATGCTCGCGGCGCTCACGAACATCAAATCGGGAATGCGCGAGTCTTTGACCCAATTCGGACGTGCTGCGCGGATGAAGGTCGCTTCACGATAGACGAACCCATCATTCAATATTTCTATTATCGCCCCCTATGGTGCCAACGCCGCGATCATCTCGCCCATCGTCGGCGCATAGTTCCCGACGTGCTGCACGACGATCCCGCCCGCCGCGTTTGCCAGCGCCGCCGCCGCGACCGCCGCCGCGCCGCACGCCAACGCCAGCGTGATCACGGCGATGGACGTATCGCCCGCGCCGACGGTATCGTAGACATCGATGGCGGCGGGCGCACGGCTGTGCGCGGCGTAGTGATCGCCATCCTCATCGACGGCTGCGAACGTGATGCCGTCCGCGCCGCGCGTGATGAACATGCCAACCCGCAAACCCAAGCGGTCGCGCAGATCGAGCGCCGCCGCCGCGAAATCGTCGTCCGTGCGCAGTCTGCGCGCGAGGAACGCCCGCGCTTCATCGGCGTTGCACTTCACGGCGTCGAAGCCGCTATATTTTCCAAGTTCGCCTTGCGCATCGGCTGTGAGCAAGACCGGGGGGCGCTGCGCATCCGCTGTCAGTAACGGCGCAGGATCGCGGCGCACATCCCGCGCCACGCGCGGGATCCGATCCACCAGGGTGGGCGTGAGCAGCCCGCCGTGATAATCCGAGAGCAGGACGGCATCCACCGACGGAATGGCGCGCTCCATCCACGCGATCAGGTGCGCCTCCAACGACGGCGTGATCGGATCGCGCGCCAAGCGATCCAGCCGCGCGACCTGCTGCGGAAAGCGCAAGCCCATCTGTGCCATGATGCGCGTCTTGACCGTCGTCGAACGCGATCCATCGACCAGCAGCCCGGCGATCTCGATGCGGCGTTCGGTCAGCGTGCCTTTGAGCGCCTCGCCTTCGCCGTCCGCGCCGATCACGCCGGATTGAATCGCCGTCGCGCCGAGCGCCGCGATGTTCGCCGCCGGATTCGCCGCGCCGCCGGGGATCAGCCGCCGTTCTTCAAATTCAAGGACAGGAATCGGCGCTTCGCGGCTCATGCGCGCGGCGCGCCCGATCAGATACTCGTCGAGGATCACATCGCCCACGACGAGGACGCGCTTACCGACGAAACGCCGGACGATTTCGATCAGATGCTCCATAAGAACCTCACCCCCAAGACGAGTTTCACCCGTCACCCCTCTCCATGTGGAGCGGGAGAGTCGCGTTCTGTGCGGCGGGGGTGAGGTTGCTCCAACATCACCGCCAGCAAGAAACGCGGCAAACGTAACATCCGTTTCCAACGCCACGGCTGCTTGATCAGCCGATACAGCCATTCGACGCCCGCGTGCCGCCACGCTTCGGGCGCGCGCGGCACAACGCCCGCGATGAAATCGAACGCACCGCCCACGCCTATCGCCATTTTCACGTTCAGACGAACAGAATTGCGCGCGATCCATTTGTCCTGCTCCGGCGCGCCATACGCGACAAACAGGATATCGGCGTTGGCGGCGTTCACGCGCGCTACGATTTCGTCTTCGTCATCAGCAGACGGCGATCCGGCGTACACGCCCACGATTTTCACGCCCGGATAGCGCCGTTGAAGCGCGTCCGCCGCTTGTTGCGCGATGCCGTCCGCCGCGCCGAGCAGGAACAAGCGCCACCCTTGCGCCGCCGCACGTTCCGCGATTTTCGGCACGCCATCTGATCCGGTGACTCGTTCGGGGAGGGGCGTCCCGCGCCATTTCGCCGCCAACAGCAAGCCGATGCCATCGGGGAGCGTCACATCGGCGCGGCGCACGACCACATCGAACACCGGATCGCGGCGCGCGATCATGATCATTTCGGGGTTGAGCGTAACAACATGGTGCAATCCGCCGGACTGCATCCATGCGTCGATGCGATCCAGCCACTCGGCGTAAGTGAGGCGCGAGATGGGATAGGTGAGGATGGGTATCTGCCTCTCACCCCGTGCCTTCACCTCACCCCCTAGCCCCCTCTCAGCCCGTGCCTTCACCTCATGCCGTGCCTTCACCTCACCCCCTAGCCCCCTCTCCACTGCGTGGAGAGGGGGAACGCCGTGCAATGACTCCCCCTCGCCATGCAATGGAGAGGGGGTTGGGGGGTGAGGTGAAGGCACATCCTCAACGGTCACCAGTTTCATGCACGTCCGCGCCGCGCAGCCATCCCGCGCGCCGACACCCGTCCCGATGTACGCGCACGGCGAACAACGCACTCCCGACCGCACGACCAGACTGTGTCCGGTGGGCGTCCATGGACGCCATGCGTCATGATTGCCCGCACCGAATACAGCGGTCACGGCGCAGCCCGCCGCCGCCGCGATGTGCATTACGCCCGATTCCGCGCCGATGAACCGCCCACAGCGTGCCAGCGCCGCCGCCAACTGATTGAGCGTTGTCTGTCCGGTCAAATCGATGGGCGGTACATCCAACTGCGCGGCGACGGCTTCATTGTTATCGCCCTTTCCGCCGACCAAGACGATTTTTGCGCCGTCCGCCGCTAATCGCTGCGCCACGTCTGCGAATTTATCGGCATCCCAGCGCCGCGCCGTGTTGTAGCTGCCGCCGCCCGCATGGATGGCGACGTAATTTTCGTCGGGCAAACGCGCGATAGCCCATGCGCGATCCGCGTCTGATCGCCCGATGATGGCGGGGCGCGGTTCGCTCGATGCACCGAACAAGCCGACCAGATTCAGCCAGTACTGCGCTTGATGCAGCGCGCCGAAACCGCGATCCGGTAAGCGATGGGTCAAAAATGGCGCCTTCCCGTTGTCCAGTCCTGCGCGGATCGGGCTGCCCGCCGCCGCCGTAATCGCCGCGTGCTTGAGCGCGCCCGCCCGCGTGCTGAAATGGTGGAAATACAGGATCGCGTCGTATTGTCCCGCGCGCAATCGCCGTGCCAACGCGAACAATGCCGCCGCTGATTGGGGCTGAGTCGCGCGCAGCCAACGTGGAATCGTCAAAATTTCGTCGGCTAAATTCGTGTGCTGCAAAATCGGCGCGGCGTGCGGCGTGGTCAGCACAGCGATATGGGCGTGCGGATAGCGTTCGCGCAGCGATGCCAACGCGGGCGTGGACAGCACCAGATCGCCAATGTCCGCGATCTGGACGATCAAAAAGCGATTGATGTTCATCACGATAGCGCTTCACCGCAGAGACGCAGAGAAAAAGAATGAGAAAAGCTGCTTTCCCCAACCTTTCTCTGCGGTTCTCTGCGCCTCTGCGCCTCTGCGGTGAAAAACCGTTCACCCATCTTCCAGCCCTTCCCATACCGCGCGCGCCGCAGCGTCCCACGTGAATTGTGCGGCTTGTGTGTGTCCACGCTTCACGATATCGGCGCGTTCGTCCGCTGTCAAGTCTGTCAATCGCGCGATGCCCGCCGCCAGCGCATCGACATTGAGCGGATCGACCAGCAGCGCAGCAGCGCCCACCAATTCCGGCAAACTGGACGTATGACTGCACACGACGGGCGTCCCACAGCGCATCGCTTCTAAGACCGGAAAGCCGAAGCCCTCGTACAACGACGGAAACACGAACGCCAGCGCGCCCGCATACAGCGCGGCTTTATCGGCGTCGTCCACATAGCCCGTTGCGATGATGCCGTCCCCCGTCGTCCACGCTGGATCGAACAGCCAGCCGCGCCCACCCGCGAGTACCAATGCCGCCGGATCGGATGCCGCCGCGCGATACTGTGCATATGCCGCCACGAGCCGCGCGATGTTCTTGCGCGGTTGCAGCGTGCCGAGAAACAAGCAGTACCGTTCCGGCAAGCGATATTTTGCACGCCCAGCGGCGATTTCATCCGCTGGCACCGCGCGCACGGGCAGCGACACGCCCGGATACACGACGCGGATTTTCGCGGACGGCACGCCGTAGAAGCGCATCAAATCGTCCGCTGTCGCGCGGCTGTCCGCGAATACGACCGATGCACGCTGGGCGCTGTAGCGGGTGGTGAGATCGAGATACAGCCGACTGCGGGCGGGATGCGCGCCCGGAAACCATTTGTAGCCCAAATCGTGGACGGTCACGGCGGCACGTCCCGGAAACGCGAACGGGAGCGTATGCGCCGGGACAAATGTCAGATCGGGGCGGTCGTGCGCGATGGCGGCAGCGAAACGCAGATGCGTCCATGCGCGTCGGAACGGGATCACGCGGAGCGACAGCCGCTTCGACGCCGGAAACAAGTCGGGCGGCGGCGTATCCCGAAAGTACAGCGCGATATCATGTCCCGGATTGGACGCGATCAGCGCGCGAATCAAATCACGGGCATACGCCTCTGTCCCCGTTGTTCGGGCGACGGTCGTGCGGCTGGCGTCAATGGCGAGGCGCATACGACTTTGCGCGGATCAGCGCGTCACCGTCGGCGGCTGGCAGGCTTGATAGAGCGCCGAATGCTGCGCGACGCTGGCGGCTAAACTGAAATCATCCACGACTTTTTTCCGCGCGCGCCCCACAATTTCGGCGAGCGTGGCAGCATCAAGCTGGCTGACCTGTTCAACAAGGCGAACAACGCCGTCGATGTCGCCTTCGGGCGCGAGCATCCAGCGATTTTCAGTCGGCACGGCTTCGGCAATTCCGGCGTGCAGGGTGGATACACACGGCAAACCGATGGCTTGCGCCTCCATCAATACAGTGGGAATGCCTTCGCTGTCGCCATTTTTCGCCGTCTTGCTGCACAAAATAAAGGCGTCTGCCTCCACCATTAACTGTTTGACCCGCTCATGCGACACGCCGCCCGCCAATTGAACCCGATCCTGCAACTGATACCGCTCGATCAACGCTGTCAGATGCGGTTGTTCGGGCCCATCGCCAACGATGGTCAACGCGCGCGTCGGCACATCAGGCAGCCGTGCGAAAGCGTGAATGGCATCGGCGTGTCCTTTTTTCTCGACCAAGCGCCCCACCGATATCCACTGGCGGAGCGGATAGCTGAGCGACTTTTGCGGATACAGGCTCACATCTTTGCCAACGTGGATGATTTTCACCTTGTCTGCCGCCGCGCCAAGCCGCATGACGATCTCCCGCATCGGTTCGGAGACCACAATCCCCAACGCCATGACCCGCAGCAAGAACGCATACCGTTTTTGCCAGCCGGGTTGGCGCGGCAGCATCGACACATCGTAGCCGTGAAACGAGACGATCAGCGGAATCTGGAGGCGGCGCGCGACGGGCGCGATCAGCCAGCCCAATTCGCCAAAATGGGCATGAATCACCTGCGGTTGGATGCGCTTGAGCAGCCGCTGATACGCTTCGCGGATCAGCGCGGTATCAGGCTGATCGCCCGGCAGCGCGTCCCGCTCGCCGCTGGCGCGCAGGCGGGCGTATTTGGGGTGATGCTCCGGCAGCCGTTCCAGCACATGCACCGCGTCAAATGGGCGTTCGGCGGCGTTGACATGCTCGGCGGTGAGGACGTGCGCATCGATGCCCTGCCGCGCGCTTTCTGCGACGAGATCATAAATGAACGTCTCTGACAGCTTCGAGAACGCGCCGACAATATGCGCGACACGCATGGTTTTGTCCTGAGTTTGAGCGGCGGCTTATTTTCGTCGGCGGACAATCGCCGGCGCGATCCACACCAACGCCAACAGCGCCAGCACGACGGGCGCAAACGGCGCGGCACTAGCGAGGAGATTGCTCGGCGCGTAGCCCGCCGTGAACGCCAAGCCGACGCCGCCCGCCAGCGCCAGCAGCAGCGCGGGGGCGAATACCTGCCGTTGGATGGGGCGCGCGACCAATCCGGCGAGCAGCAGCGCGACGGCGAGCGCCAACAGCAGCAGCGGATAACCGCGCACCAGATCGATGCCGCCCGGTTGGAGCGAGAGCGCGAACACAACCGCGACGCCAACGATGCACAGTGCCGCGAACACCAGACCGCGCGTCCACCTGCCCGTGCCGAGCGCATAGCCGAGGACGCTGATTACCAGCGCGCCCACAATCACGCCCGCAATGATCAGCGGCGACGGCGTGAGCAGCACCGACGCCAGTTCTGGCGGCAGGCTGTCTGCGGGCAAGATACCAGACAAGCCGCCTGTCCCGGTCAGCGTCAGCCACGCGCCGATCAGCATCAGCAGGATCGCGGGCAGGATCGAGCCGAGATGCCCGCGCGGCAGCTTGTGCATGGGCGGCATGGGATAGCGCGTCCGGTAGACGGGCAGCGGTTTCGCCTTACGTTCGGCGTCGAGCGCGGCTTCTTCCGACGCTACGAGATCGCTCAACGCCGCCGCATCGAGGGACGTGAGCGCCAAGTCGGGGTCAGCCGTGCGGCGCGTCTCATCGAAGGCGTAGATCGTCTCTAGACTCTGTTCGGGGTCGCGGTCGCGCCAAGGCGCATTGGCGTCGTCAACGAACGCTTCCGGCACATCCGCATCTGAGCGCGCATCATGATCCGGCGGCGTATCCCTATCTGGCGGCATATAGACCAGATCGCCAATGAGCGTCGGCACAGTCGTGCTGAGGGCGTTTTCATCATCGAGCAGATCATCAGCATCCGACGGCGGCGTATATACAATGTCGCCAACCTGCGTTGGCGCAGTCGTATTCACGTCGCTTTCATCGTCCGCGACCGGTGGGATCAACTGCGTTGCGCGTTCGTCGGCGGCGGTCAGCGGCGGGTCGTCGTCCGGCGGCGGCGCGAACAGATCGTCGTGTTCGTGTGGGTGATCGTTTGGTGTCGTCATACGCGCTATTGTGACGCAAGTTGGGGGGCGGATGCAAGGGGGTGAGGAACATAATTCAAATGTGACTTATCGTCCATAGACTTATCGTCCACACAATCGTTACGATCCGTTTCATGAATCCACATTCATCTGTTCTGCTTCAGTTCGGGAACAAACTACGTAAGCTCCGTATAGAAAGAAATTTGTCTCAAGAGGATTTGGCAGCCTTGTGCCAGCTCGACCGCACATATATCAGCGGCATCGAACGGGGCAAACGAAACGTGAGCTTGAAAAATATCGCGGTGATTGCGGTGGCATTGCAGATCAGCCTGACTGCATTATTTGAGGATATTGGCACTGATGAACAAACCACTCATGCTTGAACGCTGGAAATTGACCGAGCAAGAATTTACGCTGATTGTTGATGAAAATCCGAGTCTGCGCGGCTTTATGCTCGGTTATGTAGGCGAGTACAAATTACGCGGTTTATTGCTCGCCAATCCACAGGTGACCCGTTTACGAAAACCCGATGATCATAAGCGAGGTCACGGAAATACGAATGACATGACCATCAGCTATCGCAGTTATGATTTTACAGTCGAGGTGAAATCGCAATTCTTGTAGACTATATGTCACATTACAACATACGACCCACATTTTCACATTTTCAAAAGTCGAACTATCCGAAGCCGTATGGAACTTTCCCCCACCCACTGTCGTCATACCCCATAGACAGACACATTGACACGGGCGACTCATTCGCCCGTCAAGCCCAAGGGGAATTTGACCATGAACCGCTTGCTCGCCGTTTTATCCGTCCTCGTTCTCGCGTTCGCGCTGGTCATGCCAGCCGCCGCCCAAGAATGTATGCCCTGTCCGCCTGATTCCGTCTGCACGATGGAATGTCGCCCGTGGATCGGCGGCGTCTCGACCAATCCCGAATGGCTCAAGATTGACCATCACCGCGTCCGCGTCGAAATCGCGGATCAGATCGCACGCACCCAAGTCAGTATGGAGTTCGTCAACGATGGCAACGGACTCGCGGAAGGGACATTCCTGTTCCCGCTGCCCGTCGGCGCGTCGGTTGAAGAACTGATCATGTATATCAACGGCGATCCGATTATCGCGCAAATCCTCGAAGCCGACGAAGCGCGCGCCATTTATGACGAAATCGTGCGCCAATACCGCGATCCGGCGCTGCTCGAATACGTCGGCATGGGCGTCGTACAGGCGAACGTGTTCCCAATCCCACCCGGTGAATCGCGCCGCATCGAAATCACCTACTCGCAGGTGCTAGAAGTCGATAACGGCTTGATCCACTATGTCTATCCGTTCGATGTGTCGCGCCTGACGACCTTCCGCCCCGTCGAAGAAGCCAGCATCAGCATCAACGTCATCAGCAACGACCCAATTGGCAGCATCTATTCTCCGAGCCACGATATCGCCATTGACCGCGACGGTGATGAGGCATTCAGCGTCGGCTTCGAGCAGAATTTCTACAGCCCGGATCAGGATTTCAGCCTGTACTACGGCGTCGCCAGCGAGACGATCAGCGTCAATCTGCTGACGTACCGCGACAGCGCCAGCGAAGACGGCTTTTTCATGCTGTTGGTACAGCCGCCGCTGGACATTCCCGACGAACAGATCATCCCGCGCGATATCATCGTCGTGCTGGATCAGTCCGGCAGTATGCAGGGCGCGAAGTGGGATCAGGCGCGCGAAGCAGCGGGTTACGTCTTGGACAATCTGAACTCGCGCGACCGCTTCAACATCGTGCTGTTCAGCACGGGCTGGCGCGTGTTCTCCAACGATATGGAAGACCCCCGCGTTGCCGATGAAGCGATCCAATGGATCGACGGCATGTTCGCGGAGGGCGGCACGGACATCAACGGCGCGCTGACGACGGCGCTGGAGATGGCAGACGATGAACGTCCGACGACCATCCTGTTCCTAACGGATGGGCTGCCGACCGAAGGCGAAACCAACGTCGAGAACATCATCGACAATCTGGAAACGCGCACCCGCCCGAACATCCGCATCTTCTCGTTTGGCGTCGGTGACGATGTAGAGACGTTCCTGCTCGATACGATTGCGCGCGATTTTCAGGGGACATCATCCTATGTGCGCCCGACTGAACGGATCGATGAAGAAGTCGCCAGCCTGTACAACAAGATCAGCGCGCCCGTGCTGCGCAATATCGACATCGACATCGATGGCGTGACCGTCGATTCGATTTATCCTGAACTGCCGCTGCCGGATTTGTTCGCGGGAACGCAGTTGACGATTGTCGGGCGCTATCGCGGCTCGGCGGACGAAATCGACGTGACCTTGAGCGGGCTGATCGGCGATGACCGCGAAACATTCGTCTACGACGGTTTCGACTTCCGCGCACGCGCCGGCGGCGAGGGTTTCATCCCGCGCTTATGGGCGACGCGACGCATCGGGGAACTGCTCAACAGCATCCGCTTGAACGGCGAAAACGCTGAACTGATCGACAGCATCGTGGCGTTGAGCGTGCGTTACGGCATCATCACGCCGTATACCAGCTTCTTGATCGAAGAGGATGACATTTTGACGCAGCAGGGACGCCGCGACGCCGCCGCGCGCATGTCCGGCGAGATGGCACAAGCCGCAGGCGCGACCTCCGGTGCGGACGCGGTCAGCATGGCGGATACGTTCTCCGGTTTGGCAAGCGCGAACGCCGCCCCGATGATGATGGCGACCGCGCCAGCAACACGGGGCGTGCCGGGTGCGCCGCCCGTCGATACGGGTGCGATGGGCGGTACGCTGGACGACCAGGCACCACAAGAAGCCCAAATGGAAGCCGAGCAAAGCCCGCTCCAGACGGTGAACGGCAAGACGTTCCTGCTGCAAGACGGCGTGTGGACGGATACGACGTTCGACACCGAGACAATGGAGACCGAAAAGGTCGTCTTCCTAAGCGATGCCTACTTCGACCTGCTGACGACGACGCCCGATCTGGTCGATTACTTCGCGCTCGGTGAGCGTGTGATCGTGGTCTACGACGACGTGGCGTATGAAGTGACGGCGGAGTAACGTCGGTCTGCTGCATCGAAAGACGGTTGCGGGTATCAAAAAACCTGAATAAGCTGAGTTTCGGATCGCTCCGCCGCACCCCGAAGTCCCCTCTCCAGCGCATGGAGAAGGGACTTTCACATCCGGGTATGCTCGGTTACATCGAAGTCGTAGCGGATGATATCGCTGTACCATCGCCGTTCGAGGTGAGCGCGGGCAGCGCCACGATCTGCCTGTACTCGGCAGTGAACGTCCGGCGCATCGCCCGCGGCTGCACCTCGACCCGTCCATTTCCATTCTGCTGTGCCATGATTTTCCATCCTGTTTCGCCCTCCAGTCTGCACTAAACTTCAGACCGAAGTTGTTTCAGCCATTCTGGCACACAGGGTTTTTCATGAGCGTTTTTGATATGCATCTATTGTAATCATGGGTGGGCGTTCATGGTCGCCAATCTCGGCAATCTCTAGGGCAAACTGGTCTGGTTCTTGTATAACCAGTTTCATACTGCGATTGGCTTTGTTCAACAGTTCAACTCCGTAGCGACTTTCTAGTCGTGCGATGAACACTTGTAAGATGGCGAATGACATTTTGCTCAGGTTGACCAATGGTTGATTGTGGTGGATGCGGGTTTCAAGGTCGCTTTGGGCAATACTTCCCAACCCAAATTGATTTAAGATATCGATAAGCATTCCGGTTTCCACACCATATCCACTGAAGAAAGGGATTTGCTCAAGTGCCTTACGACGACCCGCATACTCACCAGATAGCGGCTGGATAATGCCGGAAAGCTCTGGATAAAATAAGTTTAGCAAGGGTCGAGCGACCAGTTCAGTTACCCGCCCACCACCATAAGCCTGAAGTTTGTCACCCACTTTTATGGGGCGCGCATAAAAGCCTTTGACATATTGCACGCTCTCGCTTTTGAGTAACGGGCCGATCAGCCCATAGATAAAGCGTGGGTGGATATTGGTGATATCGGTGTCCACCCAAACAACAATGTCACCCTTTGTCACGTAGAGACTTTTCCAGAGCGCCTCACCTTTGCCCCGATAGCTTTGTAACTCGTCCGGTAAAATTTGCTGATGCACATAGGTTGGAATTCCAAGCGATTGAGCGATGGCTATCGTGTGATCAGTTGACTCACTATCGATAAGCACAATTTCATCAAGTAGCGGAACCCCATCCATCAAAGCCGTTTTCAGAGTCGTGATAACATTACCAATTGTTTCCGCTTCATTCAGGGCAGGGAGCGCAAGGCTAATAGTCAAGCCTTGTTTTTTCTTAAACGCTAGTAAAGCGTTCAAATCGCTGAACTCGCTGCTATGGAAAGTATTTTGGGCAAACCAACGATCCACACGTACAGACAAAGGCTCATCAATCTTGTTGGAAACCTGCGGAGCATGAAACTCAAAGGGTTCCTTTTGGGCAGCACGGACCAACACGATGGGTTTTTTTGTGCGCTCAAATACGTTTTGGATCACATCTCGCTGACCAATGGGCAGCGTATTTACACGTTTAAAGCCAGCACCCATCACGATAACATCATATCCAACAGCTTCGCGGACTATTCCCTCTACAATATCTGTAACACCGGTAATTGTGCGTGTAATTTGAGGCACAGATCGCATAACCACTTCGAGATCGGGGGCAGAACGGGAGCGATCAACGGCATGATAGAGCGTGATTGATCCATTGCCTGCGATTGCTTGTGAAACTTGCGCTCCAATCGACAAATTGGGACCTCCGCGCAATGAAAGCAGAACGTTCTGAGCGCTACTGATGGTCTGAATGCCACTGACCAAGACCAGACTACAAGGGATCATTTGTATCAGGTCTTCAACATAGAGTCCCCCAATTTGCTTATCCAAGGTATCCCATTGAACCAGCAAGTAGTCAATTTCTTTCTGAGGAATTTCTTCCAAAATGCTGTGGAACGGCTGATAATCAACATACACTTGCACATCATCCTCTACGTTAGCGTAGCGTTGTGCAGTTTGGTTGAGAATGTCGCGCCATTCGCGCGCCGGCAAAGCTCCTTCACTAAGTGATTTTTCTGCGTCAATCGTAACCAGCCCACGCACATGAATCTTACCATCTGGTGGAAGCAGCTTGATAGCAAATTGAATACAGCTCTCAATATCGCCTCGGTTTGTGAGTACTAACATCAGTTCAAAAGTCTTCATGATCCCTCCAACAGCGGCACGATTCGCGTCCGAACAAGAGCATCCCAACGATAATTTTGACGCACTCGCGCCTTCATCCGTTGTCTAGGATTTCCAGTAAAGTAGGTGCGAATCATTAAAGCAATCTCTTCGGCTGTATGCGCTATAGGATCAAAAAAGACGACATCCTCCTGACCAGTCTCATGAAAAGGAGGTAAATTGGAGCAGAATATCGGCAGCCCTGCCAGCCCAGCTTCCAAAATAGGAATCCCAAAGCCTTCTTGCAAACTTGGGAAAAATAGGGCATCGCACAACTGAAAAAGATTTGCCATGGTTGCGTCATCGGGAACCAATGGGGGTTCGCTTAATTCGTATAGAAAATGGGCGGCACTTTGCAATCCAAGTGCATTGCGAAGCTCAAGCAGATCACCCAAATAGCCCGGATTGGTAGGGTTATGAGGACCGGGTGGTCCAGAGATAATCAAGCGATAGTCCTTCCCGTTCTGCTTCCGCAACTCGTACAACACCCGCAATGCCAGCTCAACATTCTTTCGGCGTGTCAAGCGGGCGGGTACCAGCAAGAGGATATCCGCATTGAGCAACTGTAATTTTTCCTCCATCATGCAGGTGGTGGCAGTCCATTGAAAGAAAGTTGCGGGATCGATGCCCGGTGGGATAACGCTGATATCATCGGGGGTAATATTGATTAGCTGCGCCAGATCGATGCGGCGGGACTCGGAAACAGTCACATAGCGGGTGTTTGCCCATGCTTGGCGAAGCAAATTCCAAGGGTATCCATCATGCAGTTCGGGTAGATATTGGGAATTTGTCCACGCTAAATCATGACACCATGCGATAACGTGTAACTGGTGTAGACGGTGAAGTGCGGCTGTAAGGGCAAGATTCTTGTTAAGGGTATGCACATTATGAACAATGCAAACATCGCAATTTTCTAACGCCCGCTTGAGAGCGGCTTCTTGCAGTTCAACCAAGCCGTGAAAAGCGTTGGATACAACGCCTCCATCTAGTTCGCTCTTCGCTGCAAGAACTTGGGGATCACGCGAGCCGAAAATAGGATCAATGTGTATTTCGACCCGTTCATCGAACGTCTCGCCAAAACCACTGATGACACGTACTGAATAACCGAGGTTCGCCAACTCGTGTGCATGGTGCGCGATTGTTGATTCAACACCACCCACAATGGGTGGTCCGGCATAATGGAGGATTGCAATTCGATTAGGCATCCAGCTTTCTCCTTCGGTAGTGAATAGATATCGGTATTAGGGTCGGTCTGCAACCGCTGAAACCTCACCCCCCAACCCCCTCGCCGGTACAGACAAGGGGAGCGCAGCGGGGGTGAGGTCGAACAAAACAAGCGAAAATCGAGTTTGCAGACACGCTCTACTGCCTCGCTGTAAATAAATCGTCAAATTGATTACTGGCTGTATCGTCCGAAATGATAATAACCACATCTCCAGCTTGGATATCGGTATTCCCGTGAGGCACAATTAAACGTCCATGCCGTCGAATAGCAACCACTGCGCTCTCAGATGGCCATACGACCTCACAAATTTTTCGCTCAAACACAGCAGAATTCAATTCAACAACATACTCAGCAATATGACCCCCTGTTAACATATTGAGGCGTATTTGCTCTGCAATATGCTGATCTCGTAATTTGTGTGCGCTAGCGACATTGTAAGCCCTCACTACCCCGTGACGCCCAATCAACCCAACAACCTCACGAGTGCCACGCCGGACAACAGGAACACGCCCAATATCATGCACGCTCATGGCACGGATAGCTTCCCAAACCTGCTGATGTGGGAAGACCGTCACGACTTCTCTAGAACAAATCTCGCCGACAGTTAGCGATTGATCCTGGGTTCTGGCATAAGCACGCTGCAAGTCGGATAAAGTAACAACGCCATATAACAAGCCTTCTTGATCAACTACACACAGTGAATTGCTACGATAATATCGAAGCGTATCGCGCATTTCGGCTAGGCTGGCAGTTTCGCTGATGATAGGTGCCGGTTTGAGCATCGCTTCCTCAACTGTTACACCCTGCATCAAATCGGTTTCGAGTCCCTGTGGGAGATGAATTCCTTGACGAAACAAACTGTGCATGTAAATGCCATGTGGTTCCAATCGTTCGGACAGATACACACAGACTACCGTTGTCAGCATCATGGGTAGAATGAGACGATAATCATTGGTCATTTCGAATACGAGCATGATGGCTGTGATCGGGGAGCGAACTACTCCCCCCATCGTCGCCGCCATCCCTACGATGGCATATACTTTCGGATCGCCCAGCCGAGGGTCGCGGGAAATTAAGCCAATAAGTTGCCCGTACAAGCTGCCAACCATCGTGCCGACGAACAGCGCAGGCGCGAAGATACCCCCTACAAAGCCCCCAGCCATGCTGACAGAAGTCATCAGAATTTTGAAGCCCGCCAGCGCCAGCAGCATAGCAAGTGTGAACTGGACTTCACCGCTGAGGACAGCGCTCATCGTTTCACGTCCGACACCCATAATCTGAGGCAGAAAAATGCCGACTACACCCACTAGACTACCCGCCAACGCAGTTCTTGCTGGACGTGGCAACCGAGCAAGGTGATTCCAGAGTTCATGCTGCCAGTAAACCGTGCGAACAAAAATAACTGAAACGATAGCCAGAATGATTCCCAAGGGAATGAAGAGAGGGATTTCGAGTGGACTGCCAAGTGCGTAGTTGAATGGACCCATTTCCGACATGGGTTGGATTGCCTGTGTAACCGCGGACGATACCACAGAAGCCAGCACGATAACGCCAAAAGATCGTGTTTCAAACGCGCCATTGAGGATGACTTCAAGTGCAAAAAATACTCCGGCGATAGGGGCGCCAAAAGCTGCTGATATGGCGCTTGCTGCACCAGCGGCTACCAGAAGACGCGACTGATCTTCGGGGATATGGAGTATGTGGGCGAACCACGAACCTAGATTCGCGCCAATTTGAACACTGGGGTCTTCAGGACCTATTGAAGCCCCAGCACCCAGCGACAACGCCGATGCCAGTGCTTTATAAGGCATCCGACCGTAGCGCAAACGCCCACCTGTCAGCGCGACAGCCTCCATGATGCCCGCCACACCATGATGCCGCTCCTCACCAATAAAGCGCTCCATGATCCAGCCAACAAGTGCGCCAGCCAATGCCAGCGATATGATGATTGCCAGCGAACCGATCACGGGCGAAACTATGTCCTGAAACCCGGTGAAGAGCGTGTGAAAGACAGCAATAGCTTCTCTAAAAAACCAGACACATAACCCTGTTGCCATTCCGAGCAAGGATGCCAGCGCGAGGAAAAGCGCGTTTTCTGATCTACGAAGATAAGATGCAATGCGGATGAGCCAATTGCCCCAAGAATATCCTGTCCATCTATTCATCGTGGTCATCCTCCTTTTAGGCTCGGAATTGTCGAGCTATTTGTACAAGGTTGATGATTGTCATTCCAGCCTGTGGCTTAAGCGACGCATCCACAGTCTACCCATAACCGTCCCGTTTTGTCTATGGCAAATAGCATTTGCGAATTAATACTGTAATACAAATATTAATTGTAAACGTCCAATTTTGGTGTCAACTGAGTCAGATTCATTGCCCGTTAAACAAAAAATATATCGATATTAGCATATAATTTTTAATCACCGAATAGAAATTGTCCCGTTAGATCGGTGGACATTCCCAGTCGTCATGGAAAGGCGATAATTGATAGACCTGTTCTTGTGCGAATATGCGTGCATATTTTATAAATATTAATCAATTCGCCTCACGTAACTGCTCAGGGGTGATGCAAGAGTGGAATGAAGGGGTTGAGGGGATTTAGGGGTGAGGTGAAGCTATCCGAAACTCAGGTTAATATAAGAATGAAACGCCCACTCGGATCCGTCCAATTGACCGGATTGCCATGCACGTAGCCGTAGCTATTCATCGACGCAGGCATCGACAGCACGCACAGTTCGGCTTCTCGCCGCTGGCAAGATCACGGAGGCGATTTGGGACAGTCTTTGGGCGGAATGGCAGGACAGACGTAAGCAACTTCGGCAAACACTGGAAATGCTCGACCAGGATCGGGCGTTTCACATCGATAATCTTGACATAGCACTGCAAAATTATCGCAAGAATCGGAACGCTATATAATGGGCTTCAGCAGCAGAATCAAAAAGAACTGCTGCACCAAGTGGTACATCGGGTCGTTGTGAATGATGCAGGAAATGTGTCGCTGGAATTGAGAACACCTTTCGCTTATCTATGTGACCTGACCGACGAAATCAAAGCGGTCAGCACGCGGCGCAAGGGCGGAAAAGTGGAAAAGAAAAACGGCAGACCCAAGTCTGCCGTTTCACCCGGAGCATGTTCGATTCAGCTCCAATCGTGCTGGGGGACTTGGATTCGAACCAAGATACACGGCTCCAAAGGCCGTTGTCCTGCCGTTGGACGATCCCCCAATCTAGGGGAATTATAGTGCATTTCGCGCATTCGACAAGCCCCGCCTGCCAGACTTGCTGCGCTGAAACGATATAGCCCTTATGTAAATTTTCTAAATATTTGCTGCGACACCCTCATTTTTAGATTAAATGGCACGACGTGTGAATGTGGGATGTGTTATAATTCGCACATTCTGTCCTCAGGATGTTGAGGGACACAGCATGGCGCGCCTGTTCATATCCTACCGCCGCTCCGACAGCACGACCGCCACCGGACGCATCTATGATCGTTTGGTCGAAGCGTTCGGCATCGAAAATATCTTCAAAGATGTCGATGCGTTGATGATCGGCGTCGATTTTCGCTCGGTGATCAACCGCGAGATCGGCTCGTCCGACGCGCTCTTGGCGATTATTGGCAAGAATTGGCTGAATGCCGTTGACGACGATGGCAAACGTCGGCTTGATAATCCCAACGATTTCGTGCGCTTGGAGATCGAGTTCGCGCTGCGCCGTCGCGCGATGTTGATCGTCCCCGTACTGGTGAGCGGCGCACAGATGCCCAGCGCAGGGGATTTGCCCGTATCGATGGAAGACTTCGCTTTCCGTCACGCTGCCCAAGTCCGCGACGATCCCGATTTTCGCACCGACATGAGCCGCCTGACCGAAAGCATCATCAAGTACATCAACCAGAATACCCCCACCTCGCAGGTCGAGATGATCCGTCAATCGCTGCCCAAAGACATCGTGAATGGCGCACCGCCCAAGCCCGTCAAGACAGCGCCGTCGATTTTGGACGATACCGATGACGCGGTGCAGATTCTGCCATCCAACCGACTGCCGGACACGGATGTGTTCCCGCTTCCAAAAGATGCGACCACGACCTCGCTCACCCGTGAAGATATCCAGCGACGCATCCAACAAGATTCGCGCCCGGCTACGCAGCCAAAACCGCCGATCAGTCTGCACCCTAATCCGCTGCCCGTCGTCACGCCGCCTATCGCGGAGCCGCCGCCTGCCAATGATTTCGAGGATGAACCCACAACGGTGCGCGGCACGGTCATCGATTTCACCCCACGCACACCCCCGCCGCGGCTCGTGCAAAACACCGTACAGCAAAGTCCGCTCCAGAACGTTCCGTCAGGAACGACGCTGCCGCCCGATCTGCCGCCCATGCGCGGGAGTGGCACCGATATCCGCTTGATCTTGATCGGGATCGCCATCTTGCTGATGCTGACGATTATCCTGACGCTGATCGCCACGCGAACGTAAATCGTTGTTTCTCGCAAACGAGATTTAACGCAGAGACGGCAGAGAAATCAATTTCTCTGCCGTCTCTGTATGTTCGGTCACAAAGCTGAAAAGATTTTAACGCCCAGAAAGAAAGAGCGAATCCTCCTTCTTTATCTGGGCGTTAAAATCTTTTTGGGTTAATCGCCGCTGGCGATAAGCGGCGTCTCGTCCATTGGCGCATCGTCCATCGGTACATCGTCCATCGGTACATCGTCCATCGGTACATCGTCGGTCACGTCGTCGGCGTTCTCTAGGATTAGCTCGCCTTCGCGCGCCAGCACGCGCACGATCCCTGCCAGCTTGAAGCTCCCCGATAAGATACCATCGGACAGCGCATCTTCAACCGAGTTCTGAATCAGACGGCGCAGCGGACGCGCACCAAATTCGGGATCATAGCCCTTGTCCGCCAGCCACTCGCGCGCGCTGTCGGTCACATCCATGCTGATGCCATGTTCGATCAGCCGATCCGCGACCTTCTTCAATTCCAGATCGACGATCCGTTTGATTTCTTCCTTCGTCAGCGCGCGGAACACAATCGTCGCGTCCACGCGGTTGAGGAATTCGGGGCGGAAGGCGCGCCGCAGTTGTTCAGTCACGTTCTTGCGCATATCGTCGTACATTTCGCGTTCTTCGGTTTCGATGGCGCGCGGCGTGCTAAAACCAAGCCCTGCGCCGCGTTTGATCGTGTCCGCGCCGATGTTGCTGGTCATGACGATCATGGCGTTGCGGAAATCGACGCGGCGTCCACGTGCGTCGGTCAGCGTGCCTTCTTCCATGATTTGCAGCAGCATGTTGAACGCTTCGGGATGCGCTTTTTCGATTTCGTCAAAGACGACGATGCTGTACGGGCGGCGGCGGATCGCTTCGGTGAGCTGTCCGGCGTCCTCATAGCCGACGTAGCCCGGAGGCGCGCCGACCAACCGTGCCACCGAGTGCCGCTCCATGAATTCACTCATATCGAGCTGAATGAGTGCCTCTTCGCTGCCAAACATGAACTCTGCCAGCGCCTTGGTCAGTTCGGACTTGCCGACGCCCGTGGGACCCAAGAACATGAACGAGCCAATCGGACGGCGCGGGTCTTTCAGCCCGGCGCGCGCGCGGCGAACCGCTTTGCTGATCGCCTCGATGGCTTCGTGCTGTCCGACGATGCGATTGTGCAGCGCGGTTTCCATCTGCATCAGGCGTTCGCTTTCTTCGCCCGCGATGCGCATGGTCGGGATGCCCGTCCACATGGCGACGACTTCCGCGATATCCTCCGCGCTCAAGCGCGGCTGATTGCTGTCGGTGTTCCAGCCTGATTTGAGCGCCGCAAGGGTACTCTGCACGCTCTCACGCTGGAGGCGCACACGCCCGATTTCATCTTCGCCCGACTGCTGCTCGGACAAGATTTGCAGGTCGTCGTCCAGTTGGCGCAAGTCTTGTTCCGCGCGGCGCACGGATGCCGATTCGGGCGATTTGTACATGCGCAAGCGCGCCGACGCCTCGTCGATCAAGTCAATGGCTTTGTCGGGCAAGAAGCGATCCGGCACATAGCGCGCGGACAGATGCGCGGCGGCTTCAATCGCTTCGTCGGTGATCTCGACGTTGTGATGTTCTTGATACGGCTGCTTGATGCCTTGCAAGATTTCGATGGTTTCTTCAATCGTCGGTTCGCTGACCAAGATCGGCTGGAAGCGCCGTTCGAGCGCGGCATCCGACTCGATGTGCTTGCGATATTCGTCCAACGTGGTCGCGCCGATGCACTGAAGTTCGCCGCGCGCCAACGCGGGCTTGAGGATGTTGGCGGCATCGACACTGCTGCCAGCAGAGCCAGCACCGACGAGCATATGCACTTCATCAATGAACAGGATGCTGTCGGACGACTTCAGTTCTTCGATCACGCGCTTGAGGCGTTCCTCGAACTGTCCGCGATACATCGTCCCTGCCACCAGCGACCCCACATCCAACTGCAAGACGCGCTTGTTCAGCAGTTGCTTGGGCGTCTCGCCGTTGACGATGCGCTGTGCCAAGCCTTCGACAATGGCGGTCTTACCGACGCCGGGTTCGCCAATCAGCGCCGGATTATTCTTGCGGCGGCGGCTGAGGATTTGGATCACGCGCTCGATTTCGGTCTCGCGCCCAACGACCGGATCGAGCTTGCCCTCGCGCGCCAGTTCGGTCAAGTCAGTGGCGAGTTGATCGACCAGCGGCGTCTTGCCGCGTTCGGCAGGGCGGCGTGGCGAACGGTTCGGCTCTTGCGCGGTTTCGGGCTGTGGCGATTGAACGGGGTTCTCTTGCAGGACGCGGCGCGTCTGACGGCGCACTTCTTCCGGCGAGACGCCCAACCGTTTGAGGATATCGATGGCGACGCCTTCGGTCAAGCGCACCAGACCGAGCAGCAGATGTTCTGTGCCGATATAGTGATGTCCCATGCGCCGGGCTTCATCGACAGCCAATTCGAGGACACGCTTCGTACCGGGCGATAACTCGGGGGCGATACCAACGGTGCGCGGGGTTGCGCGGGTCATGCGTTCAACCAGTTCATCGACCCGACGCTGTTCCAAGCCCAATTCGCGCAAGACGCGCCCCGCTACGCCGCCTTCTTCGCGGATCAGACCGAGCAGAAGGTGTTCGGTGCCGATATAATTGTGCTGCAAGCGTTCGGCTTCTTCTTGCGCGAGGCTCAAGACCCGCCGGGCGCGCTGGGTAAAGCGCTCCATCTTGTTCGCCACGGTATAGTTCCTCCGTCACCGTCGTACATCTGCTGCACGTCCGGCACTCACTAAAAGCGAAAATCTATCATAGCAGACGCTACGGTGGATTAAAGGCGTACCATCCCCTAACCGTTCGAGCAGGTTTTGGGCAAAGATAACACTTGTGGAAATTATAACATGAAGCAAGGGGGCGCGAAGGGCAGACGCATTAATGTTTCGATTGAAATCAGCGAAACGTAACCAGCGTGGGTGCATGGCTGAACCAGACTGCAACGCAGAGATAGATCGAGATAAGGAGAGAACACAGAGGAAATTAAAATGAATTTTCTCTGCGCCCTCTACATGCTCCCCGTTTCAGTTCGATTGTGTATGCGTAAATAAATCTGAGCGCGGTTGTTTTTCGCTCAGCTTGCCATCAATCAGGCTTCAGGGTCAACGGCTTGGTCGGGCCAGTCCATGTCGAGATATTCTTTCGACTGGACGCGCTTCAGGCTCAAGCCCAAGCGGCGGCTCTTGATATCGACCTTGACCACGCGCAGCGTCAGCACATCGCCCTCTTTGACGACTTCGCGCGGGTGAACGACGCGCTTATCGCTCAGTTCGCTGATGTGAACCAGCCCTTCGATCTCGGGCAAGTCCACCAAACGGGCGAACGCGCCGAACTTGGTCAGCTTGGTGATTTCGCCTTTGACCAACTGCCCTTGCGCGAAGTTGATCGCCACTGTATCCCACGGATCGGGTTCGCGCCGGCGCATACTCAAGCCGATGCGTTTGGCGTCGGGGTCGATGCTGATCACCTCGACCTGGACTTCTTGCCCCTCTTTGAGAATTTCTTTCGGGTGGGTGACGTGCTTCCACGACAATTCCGTGAGATGCACCAACCCCTCCGCGCCGCCAATATCGACGAACGCGCCGAAATCTTCGAGGCTGACCACGCGCCCCATGCGAATTTCGCCAACTTCCAATTGCAAAATCAGCGACTCTTTGCGCTTCTCGCGGTTTTCGCGGGTGGCGGTACGCTCCGAGAGGATCAAGCGGTTGCGCTGGCGATCCACTTCCATCACCTTGACGACGATGGGTTCGTTGACCATCGCGCCGAGGCTTTCTTCGGGCGTCTCGCCTGCCGTCGCGCGGCGGCGGCGATCTGGACTCATCTGACTGAGCGGGACAAAGCCGCGCACGCGCCCAAAGCGCACGATCAGCCCGCCTTTGTTGTAGCCCGCGACTTTGGTTTCATACGGGTCTTGGCTCTGGCGCGCGCCCTCTGCCCGCAGCCAGTCGATCTCCTCCGCCGCGCGATTGATCGACAGCGTGACTTCGCCGTTGGGCGTGCGCGGATTGATCACATAGACGGTGAGCGGCTGTCCGACTTTCAAATCTTCCAGCGCGCGCCGTCCGAGCCGTTCAAGTTCGTGACCGGGGATTATGCCCGTCCGCCCGTTGCCGACATCGACGGTGATCGCGGTGGGCGACGTCGCAATGATCATGCCGTCGATCACATCACCGCGTCGAATAGCGGACGTGGGCGCGTCCGCAGGGGTCGGTGCCGACTCGTTCGACATTTCATCGGTCAGCGCATCATTGTCTGATTCGTCATCGGGCGAAGCGTCATTCATGAGTGGTGCGTCGCTCGACGTGGGATCGTCGGGCGGTGCAGTCTCGGTCGTGGGTGACGATGCGCTTGGCGCGGTATCGTCGGGCGGTACAGCGTCAGTCGTGAGCGGTGACTCGCTCGGCACGGTAACGGCTGGGACGGATGCAGCGTCAGGGCGCATAATGTCCTCAGGCGTAGCACTGATCGACGGTGGCGCATTGGACGGCACATCAGGCGCTGTGTCGTGAGTCGGCGCTGTGTCCGTCTGCGACGAGGAATCTACCGAGCCGCCTGCCCCATGCTCCTCGGTATCACCCAGTCCTAGCGTATTCGACAACATAGCGTTTCGTTCTCCAGCAGGTAGGTGGGTACGGCAGAACATTATAATCGGTTTTGGGCGCTGGATCAAACGACAATCGATTAAGGATAGGCGAACTGCTGCAAACTGGATTACGGGACAGGCGCAAGTGTGATGACAAGCGTCATGTTAAGACTTATTACACCATTCGCCATCGGCTTTGAATCTTCGGCGCGAAATCCCACAATCCGTATCTTACCCAGCGAACATTGCTCGCGGGCGATAATTTCGTCAAGCCCATCGCGCGCCGATTTGGGGTACACTGAACATAACATTGATTGATATCAAGCGAGATACTGAGCCATGTTGAACCGTCGATTGAACGAGCAAGCCTCGAAAGATCAGGCACAGCGCCGCCCCAACGCCGATCCGTTCTCCGAGTCAGAAGAAGCCCCCGCGCCGCCTGCTGCCCCGCGCGCTGCTG
>Ga0163154_10001638_pt1 | contig 34361 bp, 24 predicted proteins | sample OliLakLV19MP9P1_FD_148649 | JGI IMG/M metagenome (GOLD analysis project Ga0163154, IMG submission 148649) | Freshwater microbial mat bacterial communities from Lake Vanda, McMurdo Dry Valleys, Antarctica - Oligotrophic Lake LV.19.MP9.P1 | ecosystem: Environmental > Aquatic > Freshwater > Lake >... | reverse complement strand
GTTTTCCGACTGGGGTCAAATGGAGTTTTATCCCCCAAAGTGAACCTGTGAAATATGTGGTGGTCAATGCCGATGAAAGTGAATCTGGCACATTCAAAGACCGCCAAATTTTAGAGAATAATCCGCACCAGCTCATCGAAGGCGCGGTAATTGCCGCATGGGCGATTCAAGCCACCGCCGTTTATATTTATCTGCGCGGTGAATTTTGGGATATTGCCCATGCACTCGACAAGCACATCGAAGATGCGCGTAAAGCGGGTTTTGTGGGGCAAAATATCTTGGGTAGTGGGTGGAATTGCGAAGTCTATACCCATCTTGGCGCGGGCGCATATATTTGTGGCGAAGAAAGTGCCTTGCTCGAAAGCCTAGAAGGAAAATTGGGTCAACCGCGTGTGCGCCCACCATTCCCCGCGCAAAAAGGCGGTGGGTTGTATAAAGAACCGACTGTGGTTAATAATGTCGAAACCCTCGCCAATGTGCCTTATATCATCCTAGAAGGCGCAGATGCTTATAAAAAAATCGGGACAGAACAAAGCACAGGCACAAAAATCTTTTGTGTGAGTGGCGATGTGGTCAAGCCCGGTAATTATGAATTCCCTATGGGTGGTATCACTTTCCGTCAATTGTTATTTGAACACGCTGGCGGTATCCCCAACGGACGCACCATCAAGGCAATTTTGCCCTCTGGCGGGTCTGGTCCCATTGTCCCCGCCACCGATGAAGTGCTAGATATTCCCCTGACATATGAAGGACTCGCTAAAGTTGGCACAATTTTAGGCTCTGCCTCGATTATTGTGCTGGATGATAGCCGTGACATCACATGGGCGGCATCGAAAATGACCAAATTCTTCAAACACGAAAGTTGTGGCAAATGCACCCCCTGTCGTGAAGGCACGTATTGGCTAGATAAAGTCCTAGACCGCATTTTGCGCGGTGAAGGTCGTCCAGAAGATGTGGAACTCATCAACAATGTCGCCAAAAATATGCAAGGTGTGACATTGTGCGCGTTGGGCGATTTTGCCGCCAACCCAATTTTGGCGACCATCAAGCATTTTCCAGATGATTTCTTTAGCCATATCAAAGGCGGAAAACCAGTCGTTCAACCCGCCGCAGGTGATTAGGTAAGATGAGCCAAGACCGTATTATTCAACGCCTAGAACGGCTCACAGAAGAAATTCACGACCATCCGCATGTAGCAGTGAATTATCTGTTGCGGGCAGAAGTGTATGCCCAATATGGGTATTGGGAACAAGCGATGGTGGATAGTGAACGGGCGTATGAACTCGCTCATAATGAATTGATGGGCAGGCAGTGGGGGTTTGTGGCGCAATCTGTACAAGACCGCGCCCAACGCCTGATGACCAAAGCAAGACGATATACAAAATGACCCTCATACCCTGTAGGGACGTAATAATGCAAGTTGGTTTTTAATAATGGTGTAGAAATGTCTATTTTCGCTGAGGGTTCAAAACCCTCAGCTAGTCGCATCAAGCGCACTAAAGGCGCTATAAAATAGACATTTGTCTCAAAATTGGTTGAAAGTAGCCCCTTTAGTGGGCTTCCAAAATCGAATAGCTAGAGGCTTTGAGCCTCTAGCGAGGCAAAATACACACCGTATTAATTGATTACCACACATAATTGCACCCCTACAAATAAGGCAGGGGTAAAAATCTTCATTGGACGATTGGCGATAGTTGCGCCATAATAGACCCGTATTGGGCAAAGATGGTTTTCGGAGTACCTTATGACAAATACTGTAAAAGTCATCATTGATGATGTCACGTATGAAGTGCCTGCGGGCGCAAATTTGGTGGATGTTGCCAAATTCCATGCCGATAACGATATTCCCGTGTTTTGTTACCACCCCAAAATGGAGCCAGTCGGGATGTGTCGCATGTGCTTGGTGGAGATGGGCAATATCGAAAAAGACCGCGCCACTGGTGCGGTTGTATTAGACGAGGCGGGCAATCCAAAAGTGCGGATGATGCCCAAATTGCAAACTGCCTGTACCCAAATTGTTGCCGATGGATTGGTCGTGCGGACAAATACCCAAGTGGTAGACGATGCTCGCAAAAATGTATTGGAATTTTTGCTCACCAGTCACCCGTTGGATTGCCCCATTTGCGATAAAGGTGGCGAATGTCCATTGCAAAATTTGACGATGGCGTATGGACCCAGCACAACCCGCATGGATTTTGATGATAAACAACATTTAGACAAGCATGTGCCATTGGGCGACCTCATCTATTTGGATGAAGAACGCTGTATCCAATGTGCGCGGTGTGTGCGTTTTCAAGAAGAAATTGTTGGCGATGATGTGCTGGGCTTCCATGAACGTGGACGCACTTTGCAAATTATCACCAATTCTGACCCCGGATTTGATACTTATTTCTCTGGGAATACCACCGATATTTGCCCAGTGGGTGCATTGACCACTGCCGATTTCCGCTTTGGTGCGCGTCCATGGGAACTCACCGAAGTCCCCAGCATTGACCCGTGGGATGCCGCAGGCACAAATATCAGCCTTAGCACCCGCCTCGACCGCGATTTTGGCGGAAAAGCCATGATTAAGCGTGTCATGCCTCGTCAAAACGAAGCCGTCAACGAAATTTGGATTTCGGATAAAACCCGTTTTGGGCATCACTTCACCCGTAGCGAAAATCGCGTTCAACAGGTTTTTGTGCGTGGCGCGGTGGAATCGTCATGGGCAGATGGCTTAAAAGCCACCGCCAATGCGCTCAAATCCGCAGGAGGCAATATTGCCGCCATTGCAGGGACGGGTCTTTCTAACGAAGATTTTTATGCCTTGCACCAACTCCTCAACGGACTCGGTAGCACCCGACTCGGTACATGGATTCCTACCCACACAGGCGCGGATATTCTCGCACAGGTGGGGGTCGGGGTCGGCACGAATTTGGGCGATTTGGGCAAGGGTGATGCGGTATTGATTATCGCCAGTGACCTCGAAGAAGAAGTCCCCATCTGGCGCTTGCGCCTCAAGCGTGCCGCCGATAGAGGCGCGTATTTGGTGGTCGCCAACGCCCGCAAGACGCGCATGGACGATTTTGCCCATGACACCATCCGTTACGAAACAGGTAACGCAGTGAAGGTGATGAATACCCTCAACAAAGAATATGCCGACATCGCCAAAAAATTGGCAGGGGCAAATAATTTGATTGTGGTGGCAGGTGCAGAAGGGCTATCACTGGCGGGACATCGCTCATTGATGCAAGCCAGTGCCAATTTCCTCATCGAAAGTGGTCATGTGGGCAAAGCCAATAACGGGCTTCTCTCCCCATTACCCGGTGCCAATGGCATGGGCGCACATTATTTTGGATTCACCCCAGAAAATACGTTGGATATTGCCCAAAATCCGCCCAAAGTATTGATTGTGGCGCAGGCAGAAATTTTGGCAGATGACCCCACCGCCCAAGCATGGTTAGATAAGGTCGAGACCATTATCAGCCTGAATTTATTTGCAGATGCGGTATCGGCACAAGCAAAAGTGGTATTACCACTGCAAAGTTTTGCAGAACGTGACGGCACATTCACCAATGGCGAGCGCCGTGTCCAACGTTTTTATACCGCGCAAGGTCCTATGGGCGATGCGCTCCCCGCATGGCAAATTTTTAGCCGTGTTGCTGAAGCACTAGGGCAGGAGCGCGCCAAATTATCGGCGGCGAATGTCATGCAAGAAATCGCCAAAAATATCCCTGCCTTTGAGGGTATCACCTACCGCGCACTTGCCAAAGTTGAGCGCCAATTCCCCGATGTGGGTGGCAACGACCTGTATTATGGTGGGACTGCCTACCAAAATAAGGGTGGTTTGGGGGTGCAATTGCCCACCAGTGCCGATAAGGGCGAGTCTGTGAGCGCGGGTAAGGTCGAATTGCCCACATTGGTAAAAGCGGGTAAGGGACAAGTCTATGTTGTACCCGCCACCGTGTTATATAATCGTCAAAGCGCATTTTTGCCTAGTTTGATGATGCACCCGCGTGTCCTCGCACCGTATGTTGAGGTCAACGCCAAAGATGCCGAAAAAATGGGCATTGCACAGGGTGATGTGGTGGAAATCACAGCCGATGGTGTGGCAGTAAGAGTAAAAGCGCATGTCAATGGTGGCGCACCACAAGGGAGCATTGTTTTGCCCCGCCACCTGACCAACGAAGCCACCCCCATGCACCTCACAGTGGGCGAAATTAGCAAAGTGAAATAATCACTATCATCGTGATAGATATAACGGAGAGGGCGCATACGGTTGCGTCCTTATAATCACATAATCGCAATATGTACTATATTGAGGGATTGAAGTTATGGCACAAACAACGAATGCTTCATCTGGAAAATCGGCATCAGAGATATTTTTTAATCTCTTGGGCGCTACCTTCCGTCTTTTTTGGGGCGGTTTTATCACCACATTGCGACTCATGCGTGGCTCGTTGAACTATCCTATTTTGTTTACAGGCATGATGTTCACCGCATTTTCGTTTATGTTTTGGACTGCCCCTTATGCGGGTATCAGTTACCTGCACGACATCCCCGCCCCGCGTGCGATGGACATGATGAGTGGTTTGCTGTGGGTTGTCCCCATTGCCACACTGATTGCCTTGTCACTGTCGCTGTGGATGCTGATTGATGAACGTGTAGCGAGTCGTAATTCGCGCCGCATCGCCATCGCGGGCTTGGTGATTATCACGTATTACCTGCTGTTTTTCTTGACCAACGGACTCGATGTGAATTCACGGATGACATGGGGTTTTTGGTTGGTGGGGCTTGGGGCAATTGCCTGTGTGATGCAAGGTGCTTTGTCAAACCATAAGCCAGTAGAAGACAATGGCACACCCAAAGTGTTGGGCATACCCGCCTTAATTTTTATCATCGGCTTCACCATTGCCAATTTTGGGGCGCTTATTTTCTTGGCACATTGGGAAACCTCCGCGGGAATTTTGGGCGGGTTACTCGGTTTTATTTTTGAGCCATCGGGTCGTGTTCAAGCGGATGTGATTGAATGTCGCAATTCTGACGGATGCTCATTCTTGCACCCTATCATCTATTCCCTTATTTTAATTATCACGGTGGTGACTGGTTTTGCCTATGCGACCCTGCTAGAGCGTAAATTGGTCTCGTGGTTTCAGAGTCGTGTCGGACCAAACCGTGTTGGACCATGGGGCTTGTTGCAACCTGCGGCAGACGGCATAAAACTTATTTTCAAAGAAAATATTTTGCCTGCTGGTGCAGATAAATGGGTTTATCGCCTTGCACCAATCCTCAAAGCCGCGCCAACACTCATTGTACTGGCGGTGATTCCGTTGGGACCCCCCATCGTCATCCCGTGGTTTGATGGCAATTGGTATCGTGTGCCACTGGGGTTATCTGACCCTGGTGTGGGTGTATTGTGGCTGTTGGCTATCACCAGCATCGGTACGTATGGCGTGGTATTGGCAGGGTGGGCGAGCAATAACAAATATTCTATGCTTGGTGGGATGCGTGCTTCTGCCCAGATGGTCAGTTATGAACTGAGCATGGGCTTGACCATTGCTGTGCCAGTATTGATTGTTGGCACGATGACCATCTCCACCATCGTAGATGCCCAAAGTGGCTTGTTGCTCAATTGGTTGGTATTCCAAAACCCATTGGCGGCGGGTATTCTCATCATTGCGTTATTCGCAGAGACCAACCGCGCCCCGTTTGATTTGCCCGAAGCCGAACAAGAACTCACGGCGGGTTATATGACCGAATATAGCGGAATGAAATTTGCCTTGTTCATGATGGCAGAATATCTTGGTATGATTGCCGTGAGCCTGATTGCCATATCGCTATTTTTTGGCGGGTATCATGACGGGTTTGGCTTGGTGGATAATTTCCCCATTTTGGCGATACCCGTTATTTTGGGCAAAGTGATTTTGTTCCTCATGTTTTTCGTGTGGGTACGCGCCACCTTGCCCCGTATCCGTTATGACCGTCTGATGAATTTTGGCTGGAAGGTCATGTTGCCATTGGCGTTGTTGTCGGTGGTATGGTCGGCGGTGGCGGTGATTGTCGGGGAAGAATTGGGCGCGACTGCCTATATTTTCATCTCTGGTCTGATGTTTGTGGCAATTTTAGTCGGGTCTGTGTTCTTTTTGGGCAAGCCATCCCGCGATGCAGTAGATACCCAAGCGGTTGAAGATGACCCAATCATCACAGGTTCGGGCAACCCCGTTATCAATATCGCCATGACCACTGTGGGCGCGTTGCTGTCTGTGCCATTTGCTTTGTTCACACCCATCAAGCTATTGACCGATTTGGGCTTGTGGTTCGCGCTTGTGCCACCATTCGCTTTGCTGTCGGTGATATTCTCGGTGTTACGTGGCAAACGAGTGAATTTGTTCAATAGTCGTGTGCGCTTTAATCGCGGGTTGATAAAAGTCCTTAGACCACTTACCAATCTCGCACCAGAAGAGACACCATCAGAAAATGCGCTACCATCGGGTAGTGGTGATTAGATTCTGTTGATATTTATTGAATTATCGTTTGTGGACGCGATTATATCGCGTCCCTACGACCAAAAACGCGGTTATCGGGCTGTAGGGACGGCATATATGCCGTCCACACGCACTATATCGCCCAAAATGTGATAATCAGGATGAGGATGGATAAAATAAGATGAACATTATTCGCGGATTTGCGACCACATTCAAATATTTATTAGAAGATGCTGTCACCCTGCAATATCCAGAGCAGGTGCGTCCATTTCAGGCACGCTTTAAGGGACGGCATCATCTCCGCCGTTATGATAATGGCATGGAGAAGTGCATTGGCTGTTCGTTGTGTGCCGCCGCTTGCCCTGCCGATGCCATTTGGGTAGAAGCCTCAGAAAATACCGATGAAGTCCGTTTTAGCCCTGGTGAACGGTATGCAAAGACGTATGAAATCAACATGCTTCGGTGCATTTTCTGTGGCTATTGCGAAGATGCCTGTCCCACACAAGCCATTGAATTGGGACATGAACATCAATTGAGCTTCACCGACCGACGTGACGCGATTTTCACCAAAAATATGCTCATAGACCCTGTGCCAGAGGGCGCGTCAGATACCCCCCAACAAGTGCCAGCAGGCATGTATAACCGATCCATTCCAGATATGCCAGAACCAAAATAAATGCGATAAGCCACCAGTCACAGGTGGCTTTTATATTGCTTTTGTAGCGATGAATATGTGTGGCGTGCTTATTGGTTGGTTGATGCCCATTTTTTGAGGCATAGGCGACCAAATATGGCATTGGCACAAACGATACTGTTTGTAAAACGCTTGTCTGTGTGTTATCATCTTGGCAGTTTCGGTATCGTGACGACACTTTCTTTGTGTTACAATTCACAACCGATTGCAGGACTAGCACTCACGTTGAATAGGACGCAATATGTCATTAGTAGAGATTTTATTTATCGGAGTTGGCGTGCTTTCGGTTGCCGCCGCCGTGGGGATGCTCCTCACTAAAAAAGCTGTCCATAGCGCGTTGTTTTTGATTGCCAATTTTGGCTGTGTGGCATTCATTTACTTGTTGCTCAACGCCTCATTTTTGGCGATGGTGCAAATTGCCGTGTATGCGGGCGCGATTATGGTGCTGTTCTTATTTGTTATCATGTTGCTGGGGGCAGAAAATCCTAGCACAGAGACCAAAGAATTTAAGTGGCTCACCCCTAGCATCCTATTGCTATCACTAGGATTTTTGGGGATTGTTGCGCTTGCTCTGTTGGGAAGTGGCATCAATAGCCAAGAGACCAACCCGCCAAAAGCTACCTTGCGCTTTGTGAACGCCATGTCGGTGTATCCTAATGCCGATTTCTATTTGGACGGCGAATTATTTGCGGGTGGCGTGCCATTTGCAGAGAGTGATGGCGATGCGTTGCGCTTTGCCCAAGTTGACCCAGGGACATATAGTGTTGGGTTAAATTTGGCAAATACACGCAGAACACCCCTGCCAATTGGCAATCTGACCGTCAATGCAGGTGAGACCATCACCGTTGTGGCGTATGGTCAACCCGGTAGCGATGTCAATCCGACCATGATAGTCGTCCCAGAAGATGTATCGGCTTCATCGGCGCGGATAGGGCGGTTGACGATTGTCAATGCACATATCCCCGCACAAGCGATAACCATCCTCGATGCGGGTACAGACCGTCTGATTGGTAATCAAGCAGAAGCCGATGCCGCCCCTGTGGTGGTTGAATCGCTCCCACTTGGGGAATTTGTCACGTTTGATGAAGAAATTCCGGGTAGTCGCAATTGGGTGATTAGCGACGCGACACAAAAAGAAAATGTCATGATTCGCCTCGCTGGCACAGATACTAATAGCGCCTATCCCATTGGTGCGGGTCAATCGCAACTCCTGATTTATCTTGCCGACAGACAGGGCGATTTTACGACATCGCGTGCGGTGACCGTGATAACCCGTCATGAATATGCGTTTGGCAGTCCACAGGCACTTGGGTCACTGCTATTTATTGAGTATATGTTGCCTTTCCAAATGGTTGGTATCTTGCTCCTCACCTCGATGGTTGGGGCAATTGTCGTGGCACAACGCACTATCTCTAAACCAAAGCCCGGTCGTCCCACACGCCGTAAGGTCAGCCGTCCGTTGACGAGTGTTATCACCAGCCAGACGGGGACGGATGTCACACAGGTAGATGAGGATGTGCCACAACTGTCTGCACCAGAAGAATCCGCCGTGCCAGTGGGCAGTGATGGAGATGAAAAGTAAGCATCCCTATGCCTAAAGGCAGGGGCTTTTAATAGCCTCAATGCTTACCAGTCTCAGCCAGCAATGGCACCGTTATGGGTGAATATATAGGCACTTCGGGGTGCTTCACCAGCCCCGAACTCTGCGGTGAACGATTAAACAGGTCGAAATGGGTGTCAGCCAGTGTCGTTCACATACAAAACCACTCGATAACCTTGACGAGGTGAACGTAACCCGCGCAAGCGGAGTAAATTAAAGGACACCTGCTTTACAGCAAAGTCCTCTCCCTTCGGGGATATTTAGCCTGTTATACCGATATGAAAGGAGAGAGGGCGCTCCTCCCCATGCTTAAAGGCATGAGTATCCGCGCCTGACATTTCGATGATTAGCGTAGAATCGGTTGTTGTTTTGAGTGCAATCTTATTTACACTAGGGGCGATGGGCGTGCTTTTGCGCCGTAACGCCATTTTAGTGTTTATGTCGGTTGAATTGATGTTGAACTCGGCAAATTTGGCATTGGTGGCATTTGCACAAAAATGGGGTGGGGCAGATGGGCATGTGTTCGTCTTTTTCGTCATCACCGTTGCCGCCGCCGAAGTCGCGGTGGGTTTGGCGCTGATTGTCGCCATCTTCCGCCTTAAGCAAAGCATCAATATTGATGATTTACATCAAATGGAAGGGTGATTATGGCAACTCTGGCGCAAATCGCACCATTTATCATCTTAATTCCCGCATTAGGAGCGTTTATCAACTTCTTTTGGGGAATGAAGATGGGAGAACGCACATCGGCATTGGTGGGCATTGTTGCCTCATCATTGACGTTTGTGGTGGCACTCGGCTTGTTGAGCGCCCTCATCGCAAATGACTATAATCCGATTGTGGTGAATCCGCCATTTTTGGATAACTGGATAAAAATAGACACACTCGAAATTAGCTGGGCGACTCGTGTAGATACCCTCAGCGTGACCATGCTCCTGTTTGTCACGTTTGTTGGGACACTCATCCACATTTATGCCTCTGGCTATATGGCGGGTGATGCACGTTTTCCACGCTTTTTTGCTTATCTGAATATGTTCCTCGCGTTCATGATCATCCTCGTCATGGGGAATAATTTCCTTATGATGTTTGTCGGATGGGAAGGCGTAGGGCTTTGCTCTTATCTGCTCATTGGCTATTGGTGGGATAAACCCAATGGCGAGGGCTGGAGAAATAGTAATGCCGCCCGCAAAGCCTTCATTGCCAACCGTATCGGTGATTTTGGCGTGTTGATGGCAATTTTTATGATGTTCTGGGCATTTGGCACACTCGACTTTTATAAAGCGGGTGAAGAAGCCAACCCCACCGCAGGCGCACATCACGGCGAAGAAGTTCATGCCGAAGAAGAGGCAGAACCTGTCAGCGAAGAAGAGGCAGAACCTGTCAGCGAAGCAGAAGGCGAAGGCGATGCTCACGGCGATGACACTGTGGCGTATGTGTCGTATCAGACAGAGGGTGTCGAAATGCACCAATTGGGTGTATTTGGACAAACGGCTTATTATGCCAAAGAACAAAAAGAGTCTGGCGAAGCAAAAGTCTTTATGCTAGGCGATATGGAAATTTCGCTGGATGTGTTGCTTGTCATCGTCACCCTGTTTATGTTGTTGGGTGCGACAGGTAAATCGGCGCAGATTCCGCTTTTTGTCTGGTTGCCAGATGCGATGGCTGGTCCAACGCCTGTTAGCGCCCTCATCCATGCCGCGACCATGGTCACGGCAGGCGTATATATGATGGTGCGCTCCAATATCATGTTCTATAACGCCGAATTAACCTCATTTATCGTGACATTGGTCGGCGGGACAACCGCTATCGTGGCGGGTTTTATTGCTATGGGGCAATTTGATATTAAGCGCGTCTTGGCTTATAGTACCGTGAGCCAACTCGGATTTATGGTGGCGGCGGTTGGGCTTGGCGCGTATGTTGCGGCAATTTTCCACATGATGACTCACGCCTTCTTTAAGGCACTCTTGTTTTTGGGCAGTGGCTCTGTGATTCATGGTGTCGAACACGGACATCACCACGCGCACAAACACGATGACCAGCACCGTGAAGATTATGACCATGCTGATGATGACCCGCATGATGACCACTTTGACCCACAAGATATGCGGAATATGGGCGGATTGAGCAAAAAAATGCCCATCACCTATATCACCTATCTCATCGGCACATTTGCACTGGCTGGTTTGTGGCCCTTTGCGGGTTTTTGGTCAAAAGACGAAATTTTGGCAGATGCGTGGCTGGTCGGTTTTGAAAAAGGCAACCTAAAGGGATTTATCGCGCTTGGGTTGTTGATTGCCGCGGCAGGTTTCACCGCATTTTATATGTGGCGACAAATCGAAATGGTATTTCATGGCAAAGCCCGTACAGAAGCATCTGAACAAGCCAGCGAAAATCCCCCTGCGATGATTTTGCCATTGGTCATTCTCGCATTCTTCAGCTTTATCATCGGTTTCATCAACATCCCCACAGGCGCGGGTATCTTTGCCGTTGGGTTAGATGGTTCGGTGGGATTGCATGTGTTGGGCAATTTCTTGGAGCATAGCATCTTTGCATCGGCATTTGTGTTGCCCCCATTCCAACCGCTTATTGCGTTCACCGCGTTGGGCATTGGGATTGGTGCCATTATTTTGGCGCGGGGCATCTATGGTGGCACAAAAGCTATCAACGCCGAAGGAAAAGACCCACTCGAAGCCGACCCCGCCATTGGGGTGGTGTGGGGCATTGCCAATGCCCGTATGTATTGGGATGAAATCTACTTTGCATTGATTATCAAACCCTATATGCGTATCGGTGCGTTTTTGGCGAATGTGATTGATTGGGCATTTTTACACGATTATTTCCACGATTCGTTCATCCTCAAGGGATATAAATCCATTGGGCAATTGCTCGCCAAACCCATTGATTTGGGCATTATTGATGGCACAGTGAACGGATTTGGGATACTTGCCCGCCGTACAAGCGGTTTATTACGCAAAGTCCAAACAGGATATGTGCGGACTTATGCAGTGGCGCTGTTTTTGGGCGTGGTGTTGGTGTTGGTGTTGATGCTTGTGCCACTCATTACCAATGGTGCAGGTTGATATTGCGAATCATCCTTATAGAGGGAGAAAGTTTTTATGGAAGCAGTTAGCTCTAGTTTGTCGCTCACAACCATCACGCTATTTTTGCCGATGGTGGGCTTGACAATCTTACTCTTCATCAATGAAGAAAAACAAAAAGACGCGATTAAATGGACAGCGCTCGGCTTTACGATTGCCACCTTTGTCGCCTCTGTCGTGATGTTATTTGGATTCGACTCTGCTAATCCGGGTTTACAGATGGTGCAACGGAACGACTGGTTGCCCACCTTTGGGATTAGCTATTATGTCGGCGTAGATGGCATTAGCATATTGATGGTATTGCTCACGACCATCATTATGCCCATTGCGGTGCTGGCATCGTTTAGCACGCATGTGATTGAAGAACGCGGACGCGCAAAACTGTATTATATGTTCATGTTATTGCTCGAATGGGCGATGATTGGCGTGTTTGTGGTGCAAGACCTCATTATTTTTTATATTTTTTGGGAAATCACCCTCGTGCCGATGTATTTCCTCATCGGGATTTGGGGTGGTGAGCAACGGGTGTATGCCGCCGTCAAATTCTTCTTATATACGATGGCTGGCTCTATCCTCATGCTTCTTGCTATTTTGTATGTCGGTGGGACAGCAGGCACATTTGCCCTGCCAGAACTCATCGCCAAAGTACAAAGTGGGGAACTGTCTTTCTTCTTTGATGGGGTATTCAGTGAGCAATCCTTCTTATTCTTAGGATTCCTCATCGCCTTTGCCATCAAAGTACCGGTATTCCCGTTGCATAGCTGGTTGCCAGATGCCCATGTGCAAGCACCCACCGCCGGCTCGGTCATTTTGGCGGGTGTGTTGCTAAAAATGGGTACCTACGGCATGATTCGCTTCAACCTCACCCTCTTTCCAGAGGCAACGGTGGGCTGGGCTCCGTTTGTGGCTGGGCTAGGTGTGATTGGTATCATTTATGGCGCGTGGGTGTGTTTTGCCCAAACGGATATGAAGAAACTGGTCGCCTATTCATCGGTCAGCCATTTGGGTTTTGTGGTATTGGGCATTTTCTCGCTCACACCCGCAGGGCTTCAGGGTGCAACCTTGCAAATGATTAATCATGGTATCAGCACAGGCGGTTTGTTTTTGGTGGTGGGGATGCTCTATGAGCGCCGTCATACCAAACTCATGGCGGCTTATGGTGGTATCTGGAAAGCCATGCCCCTCTTGGGCGGGATTTCGCTCCTCATCTCCTTGAGCAGTATGGGTTTGCCAGGGCTAAACGGCTTTGTGGGTGAATTCACCATTTTGCTCGGTGCATTGGGAAGCAATGTGTTAGGGTTCTTCTTTGCGCTATTCGCCACCACTGGCGTGATTATGGCGGCGATTTATATGCTCTATATGTTCCAAAAAGTGTTCATGGGTGAGCTGGATAAAGAAGAAAATAAACACTTGCCACAATTGTCTTGGCAAGAAGTCACGGTCTTTGTGCCACTCATCATCCTGATTTTTTGGATTGGTCTGCAACCCACTGGCTGGTTTAATGTGATGGCGGCGACTACCGAACAAATACTCGCTAATATGAGCCAATATATTGCCCCTGTGGTCGCGCTTGCGCCATGATAGGGTAGGGATACCAATCGTAGGGGCGCAACCATTTGCGCCCCTACACACCTATATGAGGATGATACTATGACTGTACCAGCACTTGGCGATTTGAACTTATATGTGGCGTTACCTGCCATTTTTTTGGCACTCTTCACCACCTTTTTGCTGATTATTGACTTGTTCATCAGCAAAGAAAACAAAAATAACACAGCTTTCTTGGCATTAGGCGCGTTGGGTGTGGCATTTGTGTGGAATTTATTCACCTTCAATGCCAATACTACCGCCTTTTTGGGCATGTTTGTTGCCGATTCGTTTAGTGGCTTCCTCAACATGATTGTCATCAGTGCCGCCATGCTCACTATTTTGCTCAGTATGGATTATTTGCGCCGTGTGGGAATTGAGCAGGGCGAATATTATTCGATGGTGCTGTTTTCTACCGCAGGCATGATGTTTATGGGGAGCGCCAATAACCTCATCGTGATTTTTATCGCATTGGAATTGTTGAGCATCCCGCTTTATGTGATGGCGGCAATTCGGCATCAGGACGTGAAATCAGAAGAAAGTGGCATCAAATATTTTATTTTGGGCGCGTTTGCTAGTGCATTTTTTGTCTATGGTGCGGCGCTCATCTATGGTGCAACTGGCACGACCAATCTCCCCGAAATTTTCATTGCCGTTGGCGAGATTGTGAACACGGGTAGCAATTCAATTTTCTACCTTGTGGCGGGTGCAGGTCTGATTATTGTGGCGCTCGGCTTTAAGGTTGCCGTTGTGCCATTCCACATGTGGACACCCGATGTTTATGAAGGCGCACCAACCCCTGTGACCGCGTTCATGAGTGTTGGCGCAAAAGCGGGTGGTTTTGCGGCGTTGTTGCGCGTGATGGTTGTGGCATTGCCCACCCTCACCGTCAATTCTGGCGATGCCGCTGCCGTGTGGCAACTCACGCTGGCGGTGATTGCCGCCCTTACCATGATTTTGGGTAATTTGGTGGCGATTTCTCAGACCAATATCAAGCGTATGCTGGCATATTCGTCTATTGCCCATGCGGGTTATTTGCTCATGGCGGTAGCGGCGGCGGGCGCGGTTGGTGTAGCGGAATCTGCCACACGCGGTATGCTGGTCTATTTGCTGGCATATACCTTTACCAATCTTGGCGCGTTTGCAGTGGTCATTGCACTCGAAAAAGCCGATGGCTCTGGCACAGCACTCGAAGATTTTGTTGGGCTTGGGCGTAGCCGTCCGTTTTTGGCGGCAATGATGGCGTTCTTTATGCTCAGTTTGACCGGTGTCCCAGCAACCGCAGGATTTATCGGCAAATTTTTGGTATTTGGCGCGAGTATCGAAGCGGGTCTGATTTGGTTGGCTGTGATTGGCGTGGTGACGAGTGTTTTTAGCGCCTATTATTATGTGCGCGTCATCGTCAATATGTATCTGCGCGAATCTGATAAACCTGTCGAGACCGAAGGCGAAACTCCCTTTGTGCAATATGCCGCCTATATCAGTTTTACAGCCGTGTTGGTGTTAGGACTCTTCCCCGCGCTGGCGCTTAACTTGTTGGGTGGCGCACAATTGACATTGGCAACGCTGTTCTAAACACCTTTTTTATACCACTAGGACTAGCAAAACGACCTAGCCACATGGCTAGGTCGTTTTTTGTGTTAAGATTCTATATTTTTTAATAAAACCCTGTAGACAACTCAAACCTTAGCAGTTATAATTAACACATTATTGCGAGTAGAATGTGGTTTTATGTTAGGTAAGATTGTTAAAGTCAATGAACCGCTTGTCCTAAAAGTTAAAATCAATCCAGAGATACTATCTGAAGAGAGTATTATTTCTGTCATCGCTCCTCATGTGGAAGGTTATATACTGGGTCGTTCCGACTTGGCTTCTAGCTACTTGCCTGATATTGACCTTTCTACATTTGATGCCAAACAACGGGGTATTTCGCGCAGACATGCTGTATTGGTTAATTATAACGATACGGTGTATGTGATGGATTTAGGCTCAATGAACGGCACATTTATCAACGGAACACGCCTCATTTCACACGAGCCACATGCGCTACGAATTGGTGACCGACTCGGTTTGGCAGACCTCAATATGATTATTGCTTAATGGTGAATAAAATGAACTACAGTGGGGTTCTATGACGACACCTAGCGTTCCAATTTTTAATGAGTCTCTATTAATTAATCTTACACTTACGACAACCAGCTTGGAACGCTTTATCAAGCCATTGCTATTGACCAAAGACCTCAATTTGCCCGAATGGTATACCCTGCGCGAATTGATGACGCGGAATGCCCCACTCATTACCTCTGGACTCGCCAAATCGGTGGGCAGAAAACCGAATTCATTCTCCCATATTGCCAAAAAACTCAAGAAAAAAAATTATGTTGTTGGCAAACAGCTTCATGACCATCGTGAGATTGAGCTATCACTCACCCCAAAATCATTGGCGATTCGTGAAGAATTTTTAGCGAATGCCGAAAAAATTGACGAAGCCATCAAAGCCCATTTGGGAGAAGATTATGTCCACCTCTTACGCATATTACGCAATTTACAGCATATTAACGCGAGCTAATTGATTTCTACGACCACACCTTCATCTGCCCATGTGTAGAGTTGTTGAATATGGGTGTTGCTCAACAAAATACACCCATAGGTCACACGAGTGCCGATGCTATTTTCCCAGAGCAATTGACCGCCTCCGCGTGTGGGGAATCCATGAAAGCCGTTGGTAAAATCGGCGTTGGGAATTGGGCGATACACCCCCATAAAATTGGGCATCCATAAATTCCAATTGCCCGCATAGGCATTGATTTCGTGCGATAAAATCTGATATACCCCGCGCCATGTGGGGCTACTATTGATGCCTGTACTCGCGCCCCAATCCCACAACAACACCCCATTTTCATACACACGCACACGCTGTTCGGCAATACTCACTTCTATCCGCTTATTGGGGATGGGGGTAAATTCAATAAACATATCGGCGGGTGGGATGGTGATGGTTTGCCCCACCGATAACCCGCTAATGCCGTTATTAGCTTGTTGGATAAATAGATAGGGGATGCCATAATCCCACGCGATACTGGTGATGGTCTCCCCCGCGCCGACCACATGCTGACGCGCATTATGATACACCCGCAGAAGGGCTTCATCCCCCGCCCGTACCGCCGTCTGCACTTGGTCTAATGCCTCTGCCATGTTGATAAACCGTGATGAATCCAGATGTTGTGCCTGCTGGCTCATCAAAAAGTCGGTGACCCCTTGCACCTCAATATCAAACCGATAGCCATCGGCGGCGGTTGCGTCTGGTGTCGCAGATAACCAGCTATCCCAATTAACAACGGGTAATTCCCATGTGGCAAAATCGCCCGTAACGGGGTCATATAGGCGCACCGAGAGCGGATTCATCACCAAAATGCGCGTGATTTCGATTTGTGTGCTGAATGTTGTTGCCAATCCCAAAAGGGCGCTAGGGACAGCATCCGCAGAGAGATATTGGGTCGCATCCAGCCGTTTGGCATCGGCTTGGGTGATAAATACGGCAAACATCACTGCCACCACCGATGACATGCCAAAAATACCTATACCCAAAAATCCCCATAGCCACCAATTAATGCCTTTATGATGGCGATTTTTTTCAATCGAGTGTGGTGGCATGACCGGTTGCGGGGGTGGCATGGGCATTTTTACTACGGGCTGTGGCTGTGGCGAATAAATCGGTGACACAGGCTGATGCGACACAGTTTTATCGGATAGTGCGCCAGAAGGGACGGTTGCCTCTGGTGATTTTATACGGCGGTTGGGTACAGTATGTTGTTGCATAGCGATTTTATCCAAAGATGTATATGTAGACGCTTTACGTTTATCATACGCCGAAATCGTGGAGATTTTATGAACCTTTTTTCCCGCGTAGGGCAACCGTCATGATGGTGTAGCGTATGTTTGGCATCTGCCTATACTAACATTATAGTTTATTACCATCAAAGGATTACACTGTGAAACGATTCCGCGTTTTTATTTTGATTATTGCCATTCAATGCCTATTTGGAGTGGCTTATCTGCCTAGCCAAGCCCAAATGCCGATAGGTCATCCACATCTATGGCTCACAGAAGCCGATTTGCCTGCTTTGCGAGCTATTGCCACGCCCGATAACCCCGTCTGGGTAGAATTATTTGCCCTCACACAAGAGACAGTCGCCCTCATGGATACGGGGATTTTGCCCACACAAGATATTGGCGAAAATAGCTGGGTGGAATATCCCAACGAAAATCATGCGTTGCTATTGTCATTTGTGAGTTTGGTGCATCCAGATGAGACGATTCGTGCCGATTATGCCTTGCGTGCGCGGACACTGCTCATGTATATCATCGAACAAGCATCGCTTGGGATGGCAGAAGATACCGCGTTCCGCCGTCCAGATTTTAGCCTCAGCGACCGTTCTCGCTGGTATGGGGCGAGTTTTGGGTTGGTGGTAGATTGGATTTATCCCATTTTGACCGCCGACGATAAGGCGCTTATCGCTACGGTATTTATCCGTTGGTGTGATGAAAATCGCAATGCCTATACCACCAATAATAACCGTCCAGAGCCGATTGGCGTGGTCAATGACCCGCAATTGATACAAGACCCACTCTATCATCGCTGGAGCAACAATAATTATTATGCGGCACACATGCGGAATATGGGGCTAATGAGCCTGTCGCTGAATCCAGAAGATGACCTCACAGGCGCACTCGCCACCTGTTTGGATGAGGCGATGGGTGCGTGGTTATATGTGCTAGATAATAGCTTTAATACCGATACACAAGGTGGTATGGGTGCAGAAGGCTTTGAATATAGCCCGCAGACATTGGGTTATACGGCTCAATTTTTACTCGCACTCCACACGGCGGGTTATGCCGATACCTATCCACAGACCAGTTTTGATAACAACCCGTATTGGGATGATTCTATGCGGGCATATCTTCATTCACTGAGTCCTGCACCTCACGCCAATGACGATTATGGTCAGGTGTATGTGCCAGCATGGTATGGTAGTGGTCAACATTATTTTATGCCCGACCATATCGAATTATTCGGCGCGTTGGGATGGTATGCCCACTTGCGCGGAGAGACCGATGCGCTCAATACCACGCGCTGGATTCAACTCAATAGCGCCCCTGGTGGGGAGAGCGGACTGGGTTCACGAGTGGATAATGAGCAATACGTCAAGCCGATTTTATACTTTTTGCTCCTGCCACCTGATGCACGCGATCTAACTGACCCGCGTCCGACATTATCCACGACTTATTACGCGCCAGGGTTACGTCGCTTATTAGGACGGACAAATTGGTCTCCAGATGCGACATGGTTCACCTATAACCTCACATGGAACACCGTAGACCACCAGAGCGCCAACGGTAATGCGGTAGAACTCTATCGACAGGGCGAATGGCTCACGCAAGTGCGGGTAGGTTATGACCTCGATTATCTCTCTAGCGACAATCAAAATACGCTACTGGTGCAAAATAATCCGCCGAGTTATGATGATTGGCGCTATATGCTGTATGAACGTGGCTCGCAGTGGCTATATATCCCCAGTGGCGACCCAAATCCGCCGATATGGTCAGAAGGTGATGGTTATATCGCTGTCACGGGTGATGCTACCCCACTATATAATTCCGATTATGCCGAATCTACCAGTGTGTTGCGGGTGGTGCGACAAGTGGTGTGGCTCAAACCCGATGTGGTGGTGATATACGACCTTGCAGAGACACAAAATAACGGCTTTAAGCGCTTTGTGCTAAATCTGCCTGCCGATGCCACCATCACCAATAACACGACTGTGATGACGACCGTGGGGGGAAATCAGTTGAGCATCATCAATTTGCCCCTCATGACCACCGAGACGCAGGTCATTTTGGTGCCAGATGAAATCAGCGAGCCACCCGCCAGTTATCAGACGATGACGCATCGGTATATCGCCAGTACCACCGATAACCCCACACAAGCCTATTTCTTGCATGTGCTGGTGGGGGCGGATAGTGGGGCAGAATTGCCTATTATCACCCTGCTAGATGCCAATTCAACCGCGCCAGTGGTGCAAATTGGTGAGCGCACCATTACGTTTGATGGGTTGAATATCACTGTTTCGCCGTAATATTTTTTACCCTAATTTTAAATCACCGAGCAGGTTGTTGACCAGATACGCCGCATCGCGCAAGCGTTGGACACTGGCTTCGACCTGCATCGTGCCACCGACGGTTTCGGTGGTGGCGTGTTTAATCGTCCGCATGGCGTGGGTGAGTTGATCCATGCCGATGGTTTGCTGGCGGGTGCTGGCGGCAATCTGCAATGCCGCCATTGCCGCTTCTTCGATTGCGCGAGCCAAATTGCGGATGGCATCCCCTGCGCTATTGACCAATTTTTGCCCCGTATCCACGCCCTTGCTACCTTCTTCTGTGACCATCACGGCGGCATTGGTGGCGCGTTGAATTTCGCCTAAAATTTCGCGGACTTGGATGGTCGCATCACGATTTTGGTCTGCTAGATTGCGGACTTCCATCGCCACCACCGCAAAGCCTTTGCCTTCCTCACCCGCCCGCGCCGCCTCTACAGAGGCATTGAGCGCCAACATACGCGATTGGTCTGCGAGACTGTTCACCGTGGCGATAATTTCGCCAATTTGTTGGGTGTGTTCGGATAACACGAGGATATTATCGGCAATATCTTCTACCCGTTTGCGGATGAGTTGCATCCCCGATATGGTCTCATTGACAGCATCTATCCCCGATTTGGAAATATCCACCGAGATTTGCGCCGTTTCTGCCACACTTTGCGCCCGTTCTGCGGTCTCTGTGACGGTGGCACGGACTTCGTTCACGGTGGCGGTGGTCTCTGTCACGACAGAATCTTGCTCATTGGTCATGATGATTTGGCGCGACGTGGCTTCCAGAATCGCCTGTGTATCGGTATCGAGCCGTGTGAGCGCATTGCTCACGCCTATCATCACCCGCCGAATCCGCATGAGCATTTCGTTGGTCGTCTCGACTAATCTGGCGAGTAGGGCGGTTTCTGGCAGATTGGGCGCGAGGGCGGGCAACGAAAATTCTTGTGTCAAATCACCATTGGCGGCTTTTTCCATCGTGGCGATATAACTCTTGAGGATGTGTGCTGTGCGCCGATAGGACACGCGGTTCATCCATAAGCCGATAATGAAGCCGATTGGCAACGAAATGGCGGTGATGAGGATGAATGGCAAGGCGGAATTTGTGCCTATCCCCACAATGAAAAGACAGACTAGCGCGGTATAGAGTGCCAAAATCCCCGCGCCGATAAATGGGGTGGGGTTGGCGAATAGGGTGCGGATGCGTTGATTCAAATCGGGTGCGGTTGTGGTTGTCATAGCCCATATCCTGAGTCATCTGAGTCGGTTGTGCCAATAATGAGGCGCTCATCGGTAAAAAGACGCGCCATATCGAGTAAAATCACTTTTTGCGGGGTGATACCCCAGGCATAGCCCATGTCGGTGAGGGGCTGAATGTCGCTTAATTTTAGCGTGATAACATCGTGTATGGCGTGTGCTAAAATGCCCAATTCTAGCCCATGTGCGCGTATCACTAGCAATTCATCTGGCTGGGCAGATTGATTGATGGGTGTGCCAAAGAATTGGCGCAAGTCAATCACAGTGATGATTTGTCCGCGCAGATTCACTACACCCGCATAAAAATCGGGAATATTTGGCACCATCGCAATTTTGCCGATACGCCGTACCGCATAAACAACCAGCGCATCCACCGCATAGGTCTCATCACCCAACCGAAAAATAATCACCGTGACAGTGGGGGTATCTTCATCGGTGGGGGTGGGTTTGGCATATTGGTCTGCCCGTTGACGCAGGCGCGTGGCTATCATCTCTTCTTGGAGTGTGCCATCTTCCCAGCCTAAATTGTGCCAAAAAATGCTCTGTGCCAGTGAATTGCGCTCTTGTGATTCATCGAACATGCTGTTTTTCTCCTATGGTCTATTTTATCCGAAAGTGGCTTATTGTGCGCGTTTGGTTTGAATTTATTCATTTTATCCAAATTGGACTTAGGTGGACATACAGTTTAGCGGTTGTTACCATTATCCTAGCGATATTCATTTTAATTTTCATGGAGGTTTTCACTTGAATAACGGACATTTAGGCGAAACAGGGACAGAAATTGCCAAGCGCGGATTGGCGCAAATGCTCAAGGGTGGTGTGATTATGGATGTGGTCACACCAGACCAAGCCAAAATTGCCGAAGATGCGGGCGCATGTGCGGTCATGGCGTTGGAGCGCGTGCCTGCCGATATTCGCGTACAGGGTGGTGTTGCCCGTATGAGCGACCCCGATATGATTGAGGGTATTATCAAAGCCGTGACGATTCCTGTGATGGCAAAAGCCCGCATTGGGCATTTTGTGGAAGCACAAATTTTGCAAGCGTTAGGTGTGGATTATATTGATGAGAGCGAAGTCCTGACTCCCGCCGATGAAGAGCATCACATCAACAAGCATAAATTTAAAATTCCGTTTGTGTGTGGATGCCGTAATTTGGGCGAGGCGCTCCGCCGTATTTCTGAAGGCGCGGCGATGATTCGTACCAAAGGTGAAGCGGGTACGGGTGATGTGGTTGAGGCGGTGCGCCATGCACGCACGGTCATCGGTGAAATCCGCCGTCTGACCAGCATGAGCGAAGATGAACTCTATACCTACGCCAAAAATATCCAAGCGTCATACGATTTGGTGCGTGAAGTGGCGACATTGGGCAAATTGCCTGTCGTGAATTTTGCCGCAGGTGGTGTGGCAACGCCTGCCGATGCCGCCCTAATGATGCAATTGGGTGTGGATGGGGTGTTTGTGGGGTCTGGGATTTTTAAGTCTGGCGACCCCGCCAAACGTGCCAAAGCCATTGTCGAAGCCGTGACCCACTTTGATAACCCCGATGTGCTGGCGAATGTCAGTCGCGGATTGGGCGAGGCGATGGTTGGCATCAATATCAGCACCATGGCAGATGCCAATAAAATCGCCCATCGCGGGTGGTAATTTTTTTCTAGGATAAGTGATAAAGGCGGGTGGGCAACCCTCCGCTTTTTTTATTTTTATCTAAGAGATATTATTGCAAACCTCTTTGTTCTTAACTATAATCAATGAAACGTTTGTTGCATGGATGAGATATTTATGATTTTCGCACACACATTAGATAAAGTTTTATGTGGGTACAAAAAGCAAACACGCCGTTTGATTAAGCCTGATGAAAAAATGACCTTTCAAGATGGTATATATCGTGTTGTATCTGGTAAAAGAATAGTTTACCAAGTTGGCAAAACCTATGCTGTACAACCCGGACGTGGCAAAAAATCGGTTGCGCGAATTTTGCTTATAAATATTAGGCGTGAACAAGTGAACCTTATCAATCATGCAGATGCAATTGCAGAGGGTTTTGATTCACCAGAATTATTTCTGGCAACATGGAAAATTATTCATGGGGCAAAATCTCAATTATCTTATGACGTGTGGGTATTAGAATTTGAGCTTTACACAAGTGAATTTAGGGGGACTTATGAAGGTGGAAAAGACAGAAGTTTTAATAACGGTGATGACATATCCTCACCCTTCAAGAGGATACCAAGAACTGGTGTGTACGGCAGGGATTACGAAACAGGGAGAATGGGTACGTTTATATCCGATAGATTATCGTTATCGTCCTAATGAACAAAAATTTCATAAATACCAATGGATTGAAGTTGAACTAGGCTCCCGAGGGCATGGGAATGATAATCGTAAAGAGAGTCGTAAACCTAATTTGGAAACAATCAGACCTTTGGGAAAACCTATTCTGACAAGCAATAATTGGTCTGCACGGCGTGAAATTATAGATAAATTACCCCGCTATACAGTCAATCAATATCGTGAGTTGTATGATATTGATAAAACATCGTTAGGTATTGTACGTCCTAGTAAAATAATAGACATGGTAATTGAAGAAGCAGACAGAGAGTGGAAACCTGAATGGGAAGCTCTTTATAGACAATTAAAGTTATTTGGAGAACCACCAAAGCCACTTAAGAAGATACCTTATAAGTTCTCATATATTTTTGAATGTGAGGACAGCAAAAGCTATCATAAAACTATGTGTGAAGATTGGGAATTAGGGGTACTTTTTCTAAAGGAAGTTGATAAATTAGGTAGTGAAGAAAAAGCCGCAGAAAGTGTTAAAAAGAAATACCTTGATGATTTATGTGACCCTAAAAAAGACACTCAATTTTTTATGGGTACAATTTTTCCCTATAACTCTTGGGTTGTTTTAGGAGTATTTTATCCTCCTAAAACTGAAACAAAACAGCTTTCTCTTTTTTGAATACTAGATAACAAAAAGGTGGGAACTGTTCTCCCACCTTTTTATATTATCTCCTAAAAGCCCATCAACACGCTCAAATCGGCACGCCCAGACTGCATCTGTGCAATCAGTTGCAACAGACCCAGCCGATTATGACGCACCGCCACATCTTCGGCATGTACCAGCACGCCATCCCCCTTGCCCGTGCCGAAAAAGGCACTCACAGCAGGCACAAGCGGTAGGAACGCCGTCAAAAATGCCGAAATATCGCCGTCTTTAGGCAAATTGGTGCTGGCAGATTGATATGCCTCATACAACGTGCCTTCTTCTGGTTGTTGGAATAAGGCAGGATTCACCGCATAGCGGTCGTTTTCGGCGCGGGTGATACGAACACACCGCGCAAAACTATCCAACGTGTTTGCCCAATCATCACGTTTTGTCCATTCGGAGAGTTGTGCAATGCCGATGGTCGCCAGATACGGGTTATGACCCTGTTCCGCCAACACCGCATTAATGACATCGGGGGCATAATCGCCTTCACCGAGCCACACGCGCAACCGCCCACCGATAAAATCGAGTACGGCGGTTTTGGTCTCATCGGATATGGTGATGGGTTGGGCATCGGCTACGGTATTGATGAGCAGGCGCAAATCGGTGTTCATCTTTTTACCCACCAAAATTTGAATCACACCCAACGCCGCCCGCCGTAACCCATAAGGGTCTGCGGTGGATTTTGGCGCGAGTCCTGCCCCAAATAGCCCCACAAGGCTATCGAGCCTATCGGTGATGGCGAGCAATGCCCCTGCTTGGCTAGATGGGGTGTTATCACCAGCAGAACGGGGTTGCCAATGTTCGCTGATGGCGTGTGCGACCTCTTTGGGCATCCCACCGCGTAGGGCATATTCGCGCCCCATGACCCCTTGTAACGAAGTCATTTCGACGACCATTTGCGTGGCTAAATCGGCTTTGAGGACAGATGAGGCGGTTTTGGCGGTGGCAATATCCGTAGAGAACACACCGAGTAACCCGCCGAGTGATTCGACCAAACCCGCCACACGGTTATTTTTATCCATCATAGACCCCAATTGCTCTTGAAAGGTGAGGGTACTCAGGCGGGGCAAATAATCTGGCAGTGATTTTTTGATGTCCTCGCTATAGAAGAAATTGGCATCAGAAAAACGCGCCCGCAAAACGTGTTCGTTGCCATGTGTGACCTTATCCAGATAGTGCATATCACCATTGCGGACGGTGATAAAATAGGGCATGAGGTCGCCATTTTTATCCTCAATCGGGAAGTAGCGTTGATGCTTCCGCATGACTGTCACCAGCACTTCACGGGGAAGTGCTAAATATTTTTCCTCAAATGTCCCACGTAGCGAGGTTGGCGCTTCGATGAGATTGACCACCTCATCCAACAGGGCGGGGTCGTTGGGGATTTTTCCGCCGACTTCATCCGCCAGCGTTGCGATTTGTTGCTGGATAATCTCACGGCGTTCTTCGATATTCAGTGCAATGCCTTGCCTGCCCATTGCATCAAAATAACCCATGACATCGGTCACGACTTCTGGCAACGAGCCGAATGGACGTAGCCCGTATGTCACTGCGCCACTGGTCACACCTGCATAATTGAATGGGACGATGGCATTGTCGTATAGTGCCAATAACCAGCGAATGGGGCGCGAAAATGCCACGCCTGTGCTATTCCAGCGCATCATTTTGGTGAATTTTATCCCCGCGAGATAATCTGGTAGGGCATCTATCAACACAGCGATAGTATGTCTGCCGATATGATGGACATCTGCCACAACATATTCACCTGCATCGGTTTTTTCGATGCGTAATGCCGAGACATCCACACCTTTGCCCCGTGCAAAGCCTTCTGCGGCTTTGGTGGGTGTGCCATCGGGATTAAAAGCACGGTTGGCGGCGGGACCTCTCTCGACTAGTTGCACATCGGCTTGTTTTGGGGCGAGATTGACCGCATGAATCACCAGACGGCGCGGTGTCGCAAACACATACACGGCTTCCACATCCAAATGTAAATCTGCGAAAAATTTGGGTGCGGTGGCGCGGAGATAGGCGAGGGCGCTATCCACATCTTGGGCAGGGAGTTCTTCCACACCAATTTCTAGTAAAAAGTCTTTTGGTTCTGTGGGTGGATGTTGATATAGCACTTGTTCGGGTGCATCGGGGGTTTGCGGTTCACCCCACTTGCTATTCATTCGCATGAGTGGGTAGCCGAGTTCCTCACGTTTGGCGGCGTATGTTTTGGCAATCGTGCGTGTCATCTCCCTCATCCGCTTAAAATAATAGGCGCGTTCTGTCACGCCGATTGCCCCGCGTGTATCTAACACATTGAACAAATGGCTACATTTGAGGACATAATCATAGGCGCTGATGAGCGCGTTGCCCTCTAGGGCGCGTTTGTATTCGTTCTCATAGGTGTCATAGACCCCTTTGAGCGCATTTTCATCGGCAATGTCAAAATAATACCGACAATGCTCCACCTCTTCGTTATACATCATGTCGTGATAGGTCAGACCGTCTAGCCAATCAATTTCCCAAGCCGAATTTTTGCCCTGCAAAGCCAGCACAATGCGCTCCACGCCGTAGGTGATTTCTACCGATACGGGGTTACATTCCAGCCCGCCTGCTTGTTGAAAATAGGTGAATTGGGTGATTTCTTGACCATCTAGCCACACTTCCCAACCCAAACCCCATGCACCTAGCGCGGGAGATTCCCAATTATCTTCGACAAAGCGAATATCATGCTCACGCGGGTTAATCCCCAATGCTTCTAGCGATTTGAGATATAGTTCCTGTGGATTACCGGGGTCTGGCTTGAGGATGACTTGATATTGATAATATTTTTGCATCCGATTGGGATTTTCGCCATAGCGCCCATCATCGGGGCGGACGGATGGCTCTACATACGCTACGCGCCACGGTTCGGGACCCAATACACGCAAAAGCGTGGCGGGGTTGGCTGTGCCAGCACCGACCTGCATGTTATATGGCTCCCAGATGGCACAGCCTTGCGATGCCCAAAATTCATGTAATTTGAGGATAACTTGCTGAAAATTTAACGGTTGCGACATACGATTTGTCCTCACCAATATGTTCGTAGGGACGGCATTTTTGCTGTCCGCAAGATAGAAATATGTGTTTATTATAGAGGGGTTTATGCCGATTGACGAGGCGTGATGATTAACAAAATCATGTTATAATGAATAAAATGAGTGTAAAGGATAATTGATGATGGCTGGCAGAAATCCATATCCCGGTGTGAATGCCCATTTGAATAGTTATTTGCAACCCCGCGGGTGGCATGGCTTCCATAATAAATATTTATCACATTTATCTGATGTGATTGATATTAGCTTGCCAGATGGTTATTACACATCCAACGAAGAATCACTTCAATTAGCACATATTAATTTATTGGATGAGTTTGATTCACCTACAACAGAACGCATCAGACCTGATATTTTGATTCGAGGCACTTCTGATAGATATCAGTCCGCTATTCCAACTGCAACAGTGACTGCCCCTACCATGACAAGGAATTTAGATTATTTATTGACACCAGAGGATGCTGTGCAGGCTTTGGTCATCTATAAATTCAAAGATTCTGTCTTAAATTCAACGCCAGTGACCCGTATCGAATTATTATCACCTGCCAATAAACCGCCATCTAGTTATTATGCGCCATATATCAAAAAACGCGAGCCATCTTTATGGGCAGGATTGAATTTAGTGGAAATTGACTTTTTACATCAAACACAGCCTATTTTACCTTATATTCCCGATTACCCTGATATGCTCAATAGCACACCTTATTATGCCATTGTCACCGACCCCCATGCGCATGATTCCGTGGGCAAAGTAGATATTTACCAAATCGGGTTACTTGACCCATTGCCTAAATTTTATGTGCCATTAGAAGGGGAAGATAAATTTATTTTGGATTTAGGGCAAGCCTATCAGCAGGTTTATAATGGCAGTCGCTTATTTCAGCAATTGGGTAATCCTGCTTCTGAACTCAAAAATCCATCGGCATATTCAGCCGATGACCAAGCGCGGATTGCCGATTTTATAAAAACTCTGCCCAAATAGGTCTTTATTTCTCGCTATTGTGCCGTGCCAACATCGCCTCTATCCACCCCAAATGTTCCTTAAAGTGATGCACCGTATTGCCATATATCACGTTGATAACAGGCAAATGCCCGCCTGTTTCGGTGGGCAAAAAGTGACCGTATCCTTTATTCAAATCTTCATCGGATAGCACGTCTATCAGCGACAATAATTTTTCATGGGATTTATGGAATTCCGGGAAAACCACATGGGTGGGGTCGTCTTTGTGCATGTCAAAAATTGCCTTATTGATAGCATCCAAATCATCACTATTATACAACGCCTGTGCAATCCCAAGCCCCTCATGTCGGGGGATACCCGTCAGCAAGGCAATCACCGAATTTTCCCATGCGGTGAGATGCGCCACATGGTCTTTGATTGCCCACCCATCAGGATTTTTAATCTGGGTGAGTTGATAGTCTGTGAGGATGTTGAACAGGGCATGAAGCGCGTCCCATTGTTCCTCAAGCTGGGGCAATAAATCGGCTTTGGTGGTAATCCATTTTTCGGTCATGATATGCCTCCGAGATAATCGGCAATAAATATCTCTAATTCAGATATTTTTTTATAAGTATGAATGGCATCTTTGGGCAACAAATGATGGGCGGTATTGTCCGATTGGCAGATAAATAGGGTGGGGCGTTTTGCACCCCATACTAAGCCAATTTGCATGGCAAAATCGGGCGTGAGTGGCTTATCATCCAGATGAATAATCACCCCGCGCGCCAATTCGATCCGGCTTTGTAAATTTTCGATGTCGGCGGGCATTTCGATGAGCAATTCTGCCGATTCACGTTCACATAACAAGCCATAGGTATGGGTGGGGCGTTGGATGCCATAATAAAACGAATCATCATAGCTATCAGCGGGGGGCATGATTGCCAAAATATAGGGCTTGGTATCGGAAATGACGATGGCGGGTATTTCGGTGGTAGCGCGTTGTATATCCAGACGATACGCCCCCATGTCATTTTCGACAGTGGTTATGTCCTCGCGCATATCGGTGAATTCATCGGCAATATCAATCAATCGCGTCGCACGTCCTGCGTCGTTTTCGATAATGCTCACACGCTCTAATTTTGGCGGGACATCGCCAGAGATAAACGCCTCAAAAATGGCGTTCATCTGGGTGAGGAAGGCTTCGCGTTCATCTAGTCCAAATTTAATGCCGTGAATGGTCATGGCAACATGCTGAATATCGGGTTTTTGTTCTTTGAGGATGATAAAAGACCGTTTGATGAAGGCAGTTAAATCGGTATATTTGAATTGGCGTGGATAGGGTGTGGACACATACAAGACTAATGGTGCCGTGAGAGCATCTTGAGTATTTAGCAGTTGATATGACCCAATTTCTGTCAGTTCTGCCGTATTAATGGTTGTACCAACTTGTTGTAGGCTGTTAAAAACGTGCATACTCGCGCCCAAAAAGCCTTTTGAATATTTTAAGACCATGACATCGGCGGGGAATTGGCTGATATTGGCTTTGGTGATTTTGACCATTAGGGGGGTGTTGGTATTGGTGGATAAAAGCCCTTTGAGGCTGTCCAATAGCCGTTGCGACAATTTGGCAGTGATGCCCCCCATCATATTTTCGGCTTGCAAATCGGCTAATCTGCCAAATACCTTACCTGCCAGTAATATGGGGAAAATGGGGCGATGATTGTCTTCTGCACACAAAATTTCGCGCTTCACCCACTTAGACCCTGCCGAATTGGGCGACATCACCACCATAAATACGCTACAGGTGATGATGTTGTTCTCTATTTCGTCCCACCAATCGCTACCGGGATGTAGACGCTGTTCATCCATCCATACCCGATACCCTTCGGTTTCAAATTGCGCTCGTAAATAACGGGCAAAATCAACATCTTCTCTGCTATAGCTGATAAATATATGGGACATGGTTTTTTTCCAGTTAATCACTCAAATATGTGAAGCATTATAGCAAAAAATGGGTCGTATGTCCGCCATAAATCGCCTATAATGAAAAAGGCATTTTTTATCATAAAATTTTTACTGGAAAGCTCGTTATTATGTCACAAGTGACCTACTATACCCTCCCCAATGGACTCACCGTCTTGCTCAAAGAAATTCATACCGCCCCTGTGATTAGCATGTGGACGCTTTACCGTGTTGGTAGTCGCAATGAGCGCACAGGCACGACTGGCGCATCGCATTGGGTGGAACACATGATGTTCAAAGGCACAAAAAAATATCCACCCGGTATATTAGATGGTCTGATAGATCGGGTGGGCGGGCAATGGAACGCCTTTACATCGCACGATTCGACCATGTATTATGAAACCCTTCCCGCCGAGTATATTCACATCGCACTTGACCTTGAATCTGACCGCATGACCAACGCCTTATTTGACCCCGATGAGACCGAATCGGAGCGCACCGTCATTTTATCGGAGCGACAAGGCTCAGAAAATCAGCCGACTTTTTGGTTGCGCGAAGAAGTGCGTTCTACCGCCTTTAAGGTGCATGGTTATCATCACGAAATTATTGGCGATGCTCATGACCTCACCACCATGACCCGTGACCAACTTTATGCCCATTATCGGCACCATTATAATCCCGCCAATGCGGTTTTGGTGTTGGCAGGTGCGTTTGATACCGATGATATGCGCGAAAAAATTGAATCGTACTATGGGAAAATCTCCACTGGCACAAAACCCGACTTATTTTCTCGCCCAGAACCAACCCAACTTGGGGAACGGCGTGCCATGGTGGAGCGCCCCATCAAAACGGCATTTGTGATGATGGCGCATCGTGTCCCACAGGCAACGCATCCCGATTGGTTGGCGATGTCGGTACTCGATAGCATCCTCACAGGGGCAGGGGGGAGCATCGATAACAAGACCTCGCGCCTATATGGGGCATTGGTCAAAAGTGAGGTGTGCGCGGGCATGAGTGGTGGCATCAACGAGACCATAGACCCTTATCTGTATACCATCAGCATGACCCTGCGCGATGGACATACGCATCAAGAGGCAGAAACCCTATTACTGGCAGAATTTGATAAGGTGTGCCAAGATGGAATCACACCTGCCGAATTATCTCGCGCAAAAAAACAAGCCAGAGCCAATTTTGCCTATGAGACCGAAAGCATCACTAACCAAGCCTATGGATTGGCACAATCATCGGCATTGGGCGATCCCACATGGCACGATACTTATTTGGCACGGCTTGAATCTGTCACGATAGACGAGGCATTGACCGCCGCACAGCGTTATCTTATCCCACAAAACCGTACTGTTGGCTGGCTAATCCCCACAGGATGATACTATGATGCAAACATTACCCAATACAAAGACAATCACCCGCGATATTTTGCCTAATGGCTTGCGCGTCCTCATCTACGAAACTCCGCATACACACTCGGTTGTCATTAGCGGGTCTGTAGAGGCGGGCAGTCTATTCGAGTCACCCGCAAAATCGGGCATGGTGTCTATGTTGGCATCTAGCCTCATGCGTGGCACACACAAATATGATTTTAATGCTCTGCACAACACCTTAGAGGATATGGGTGCAAATTTGGGCATGAGTTCTGGCGTGCATAAAATTGGTTTTCATGGCAAAGCATTGGCAGAAGATTTGCCTGTGTTATTAGAATTGCTCAGTGAAGCCTTGCGCCATCCCACTTTTCCTACAGAAGAAATTGAGCGTCTGCGTGGAGAACGCCTAACATGGCTCAATTATCGCCAACAAGATACCGGATGGTTGGCGGCGCGGAGCATCCGCGAAGGGTTATATCCCGATTTGCATCCCTATCATTATGCCAATACGGGAACATTAGACACCATTCCAACTATCAGCATAGACGATATAAGAGACTATCATGCCACGCACTTTGGGGCGCAGGATATGGTCTTAGTGATTGTAGGCTCAGTAGACAGCGCCCAAGCCCTTGCCACCGTGAGGCAATATTTTGCCGATTGGGATAACCCCCATCAGCCGATACCGCCAGAATTGCCAGCGCTTATTAGCCAGCAACCCCACTATGACCGCATGAAAGTAGCGGGAAAATCGCAAGCAGACCTCATCATGGCGACATTAGGTCCCTCGCGTTATGCGCCAGATTATCATGCGGCGGTGGTTGCCAATGGGGTCTTGGGGCAATTTGGCATGATGGGGCGCATTGGCGAGGTTGTGCGTGAGCGTGAAGGCATGGCATATCATGTGAGTAGCCGTGTGGATGGTGGTTATGGACCGGGTGCTTGGCGGATTGTGGCGGGGGTGCATCCCGATAATGTGGATAAGACCATCGCCCTCTGTCGTGCAGAACTCGCACGATTAGTCAATGAGCCTGTGACTGCCGATGAATTACGTGATTTTCAGTCGTATACTACGGGGCGCTTGCCTTTGCAACTCGAAACGAATGAAGGCATTGCCAATTCGATTCACACGATGGAAGGCTATGGCTATGGGCTAGATTATTTGATGAATTACCGTGAGATGATTGATGTCATTACTGCCGATGATGCGCTAAAAGCGGCACAAGCCTATATTAATCCAGATAATTTGGTGATTGCGGTGGCAGGAGCATAAAAAGTGGCGGACATACACGCTTCGCGTTAGTCCGCCATTACGATTATTATTCTTTGGTGGTGTAATGGCGGACTAGACCTGTTAAGATCGTATGTCCGCCACCAAACCGAGTTATTATGATTTAATTCGTCAAAATCAATGTCCCCGGTGCGGGAATCCATGCACAGGTCATGCCATCTACGCGTTCAGTGGGCATTTCGACAGAATAACGGGGCATATTCCGCGCATCCATATAAAATAAGCGACCAGAGCCACGTAAGCATACTTGACCATAATCTGGGAATTCCTGAATACTCTGACCACCCTCTAAACGATAAACATCCACCGCAAAAATCACACCAAGCCCAATCAATTCGGCTGGGACAGCACCCGAATAATTGACCACACCACCATTTCGCATGAGAACGGTGCAATAGGTGTTATCTGGCACATTGCCGATTGCCATGCCATTGGGGGTATCGAATACACACCCAATCACCTCTGGACCCGTCACACTCGGCGCAACCACCACCACCGTAGAACCATCGCCTTCTGTCGCACCTGCATCGCAACCCGTGCCGTTGGGACGGACTGTCCCTAACTGGTCATTTGCGACCAAACAGGGTGCGCCATAAATATCAATGGCAGGAGACCCCAACGCGGGATACATCACACCACCCGCAAACGCCCCAAGCAGTGGGTCTGCATCTGTGCCAACACAACCGGGTGCATTGAACTGAATATTATTGCCACCATCATTGATTGAGCCACTTTCCAAATTACAATCCCCGCCCGATAAAATACTGGCGATTATCGTGGTAGAAGCACCATCATAATTAATTAATGTCGCGCCAAGTGGAGAAGTGTTGTTTGCCATTGTCACATGCGTGAAGGTAGCAGTTGCATCGTTATTATAAAATACACCTCCCTGAGTATAACCTTCATTGCCATAGAAGGTGCTGTTACTCACATTCAAAACCGCACCATCAAAATTATATATTGCCCCACCATACGATGCAGTGTTGAAATAAAAACTGCTGTGGCTGATGGTCATCGTGCCATAGTCGTTATTCACCGCACCACCATCATCCGCATAGTTATCATAAAAAGTGCTTCCTGTGATGATGGTTGTTCCATCTTCTTGGTTAATGGCACCACCATAACCAGAATTGGCATAATTGCCCTCAAAGGTGCTATTAGACACCGTTAATGAGCCATCCAAATTATAAATTGCGCCACCATTCATACTGGAGGCTTCGTTATTTTCAAAATATGCGCCAGAGATGTTCATCGCACCATCTCCCGCAATTGCCCCACCATACTCTCCTGTAATATTGCTATCAAATAAGCCACCGACAATCGTCAGATTGCCACCGTCATTCAAAATCGCGCCACCATCTAAACCTGCTCCGTTATCTGCAAAATCGGTGTTGGTGAGAAAAACAGTCCCGCCTGCGTTATAAATCGCGCCACCATATAAACTTGCAAAATTATAATCGAATAGGCTATTGGTGACAGTGAGGGTGCCTTCGTTATAAATAGACCCACCCTCACAACAATACCCATTATAGAGGTTGAGGTTATTGAGGGTTAAATTGCCAGAAGGAAAAATATCAAAGTGATAGGTAAATGCAAAGCCATCAAAAATCACATCACTGCCGATATTGGTGATGGTCACGGCACTATCAATTTCAATTTCATAATCAAAGACAATGATGCAATCCCCCGCTACATTGAAGGTAATTATGCCTGATGTGCTGGCATCCGCTTCTAAAGTCGCAAAAGTCGGACACGATGTATAGTACATGTTAAGATATATTTTATGAGTATTAATTTTGGAAGGATTTTTACATGAGACATCGTTTATGGTTTATCGTATCATTTGTGTTGATTGGTTTCGGGATATTTCTCCC
>Ga0163154_10001636_pt1 | contig 34373 bp, 30 predicted proteins | sample OliLakLV19MP9P1_FD_148649 | JGI IMG/M metagenome (GOLD analysis project Ga0163154, IMG submission 148649) | Freshwater microbial mat bacterial communities from Lake Vanda, McMurdo Dry Valleys, Antarctica - Oligotrophic Lake LV.19.MP9.P1 | ecosystem: Environmental > Aquatic > Freshwater > Lake >... | reverse complement strand
AGTACATTAAAGCAGCCTCACCCCCCGACCCTCTTCATGTGGAGCGGGGGTCGGGGGTGAGGTCTGTATTTGACTTTGTTTTCGGAATTCCGTTCCATTGAGTGGGCATCCACCAGCGATACCGCATCCGTTCAACGCTGTGGACGCAGCATCCCCGCGTAAACGCCGGGCGATGAGTCCGGTATCACCTGCGCGCCAGCGACCCGCTCATAAAATTCGACGGGACCGACGCCGCCGATGATCGCATAGCCATAGCCGACCTGGTGCATCGCGTGGAGACAAGCGAGCAGCAGCGCCGCGCCAACCCCGCGCCCGCGCATCGCTTCGTCAACGCCCGTCGGACCGAAGAAACCGAGCGCGGTGCTGTCGTAACAGCCAAAACCGACCAGCTTTTCTTCAAAGATCGCCACATGAATGCTGGTCGGTTGGCGGCTGAACGCGACTTCGCATTCGCTGACCCAAAATGGGCTAAAATGTTCGCCTACCCAATCTAAAACGACGTGTTTTTCGGGCGCAATCGCCCGGCGAATGGCGATGTTTTGCGCCGTCGTTGCGGCGATGATGGGTTCAAGCGGCGGCAGCCGATAGAGTTTGACCAACATGTCCGTCATAAAATACCTTTCTGTGTCATGCGTCCTCATAAAGCAAAAATGAGCGCCGCTGTTCGCGCCACGCGCTGGCGGCACCATCCCACGCCACGATCAAGGGGTCGAGCGGGATATTGGCATCGATCTGAGCGCGGAGGTGGCGGCTCCCCGCCAGCAGATCGAACATCGGCAGTTGACTCACTGGAGGCAGCCAACCGAAATGTTCGGGATACAGGTGGCGCACCGCCCGAATCACCGCGATCCATGCCAACAGCGGGCGATAATCCGCGCCCGTGCTATGCGCTTGGACGCCGCTACAGACTTCGCCCGCGTACTTGCTGGCGCTCGGCGTAAAAATGTGGGGGCGAAAGCGCACACCGGACAGATGCAGCGCGTTCAGATGATCCGCCAGCGCGGACGCATCGATGAATGGCGCGCCGCAAATCTCGAACGGGAGCGCGGTGCCACGTCCTTCGGAAAGGTTCGTCCCTTCAAGCAAGCACGCACCGGAATAATGACGGACGCTGCTGAGATGCGGCATCGCGGGCGACGTCGGCACAAACGGCAGCCCGGTTTGTTCCCACGTCATGCCCCGCTGATAGTTTGCGCACGGGATGATGTGCAGCGACGCGGGCGTCGGATTCCACAACCTATTCACCATCTGCATCAATTCACCGAGCGTCATGCCGTGCTGAACAGGGATCGGCTGTGCGCCGACGATGGACAGCGTGTCGGGGCTGACGGGCGTCCCGTCAACCGCAGCGCCTAGCGGATTGGGGCGGTCGAGGATTACGACTTCGACCCCTGCCGCGCCCGCCGCTTCCAGCGCGTAACTGATCGTCCAAGCATAGGTGTAATAACGCACGCCGATATCCTGAATGTCACAAACCAGCGTATCCAAGCCCGCGAACATGGCGGGTGTTGGGCGCAGCGTTTCGCCATAGAGACTGTAAATTGGCAAGCCAGTACGCGCGTCAAGGCTCGATGCGACATGAACGCCATCGGCAGCGACGGCGGCAAAGCCATGTTCAGGACTGAAAAGGGCTTTCAAGTCCACGTTGGGCGCGCTGCGGAACAGATCGTAAGCACTAGCGAGGTCACGAGTGACCGCGCTCGGATTGGTTAACAGCCCGACGCGCCGCCCTTTTAAGCGGTCAAACCCAGCTTGATATAAGACTTCTAAGCCGCTCAAGACTGCCATGCGATTTTTCCTTTGCGGCTCGAATTAGCGGTCGCGGTTGTGCTTCAACACAGCTTGAAATTTGTACCGCGCGCCGCAGTACGCGGATTTCACGTATTCGACGGGCTGCCCACTGGTGTTGTAGGTCAGGCGCGTCATTTCGAGGATCGGATCGCCGGGCGCGATCTCCAAGAGACGCGGTTCGTCGCCATGCGCGCGGCGCGCCTCGATGGATTGTTCGGCACGGATGAGCTGAATACCGTAATCTCTGAGCAAGACATCGTACAGCGACTCGCGCGTGAAATCGTGCTTGTCGAGGATGCCGGGACAGCACGCAGCGATGACTTGCGCGCGCTCAATCGCCATCGGCACATCGTCCGCCAAGCGCAGGCGCACGAGGCTGAGGACGGTATCGCCCGGCGCGATCCGCAGCACACGCGCATCGGCTTCGGATGTGGGCTGCATCCCGATATGGAGGATACGGCTGGAAGGGCGCGTCCCGCGCCGCGTCATTTCTTCCGTGAAACTGGTCAGCGTTTCGAGTTGAAGATCGAATTTGCGCTCACTGACATACGTCCCTTTGCCGATGTGGACGGAGAGGTAGCCCGCCTGTACCAGATCGGAAATCGCTTTCTTCACCGTCAGCCGATTCACGCCGAGCGTGTCGCTCAGGGCGCGTTCGCTCGGAATACGCTGTCCCGGCAGATACGCGCCGGACTGAATTTGCCGCAACAGGTGGGCTTTAATCTGTTCGTACAACGGCGTTGAGGCGCTGGCGTCGATCATGATCCACGCTGCCTCCAGACGCGCGTGACGAGAACAGCACCGCCCACCAGTACCGCCCCCATCACCGCGCTGCACACGCTCAACACCTGTTCCGCGCTCCCGGCTGGTTGCAGGAAGATCAGGATCAGCCCGCCGATGCCGATAAAGCCGCCGAGGCTGAGAACGCCCCGCAGCGCCTCGTTATCGCGCATGAGTGTCGCCGCTGGCATCGGTGGCGACCAACGTCATCCCTTGTTGCAGCGGCAGACACGCTGTCTGCTGTGCAAAGCCCGGAACGGCTGCCAATGCCGGGATCGCGGCGTCACACAAGCCCGGCACATGGTACGGGCAGCGTGGATGAAAGGCACAGCCGGGCGGAATGTCCGTCAGCTTCGGAATATCGTCGGAACGCAGTGTGAGCATCTGCTTATGGCGCGTCCGTTCGGGGTCGGCTTCTGGCACGGCGGCGAGCAGTGCGCGCGTGTAGGGATGCGCGGGCGCGGCGATAATATCTTGCGTCCGTCCGATTTCGACGATGCGCCCCAGATACATGACGGCGATCCGCCCTTCCCAAGCGAAATATTTTGCCAGCGCCAGATCGTGCGTGATAAATACCATCGTCAGCCCCAAACGCGCGCGCAGTTCGTGCAGCATCTTGAGCAAGCTGATCCGAATGCTGACATCGACCATGCTTACCGCTTCGTCCGCCACGATCAGGCGCGGCTGCACCGTGAGCGCGCGCGCGATGCTGACGCGCTGACGCTGCCCGCCGCTCAGTTGGTGCGGGAACTTGTTCACGATATCGCCCGGCGGCGTCAGATCGACCATCGTCAGCAGTTCCCAAATGCGCCGTCGCAGCCCTGCCGACCCCTCGACCATCTGATGTCGCTTGAGCGGAAAGCCGAGAATATCCCCGATGGTGTGCGCCGGATTGAGCGATGCGAACGGGTCTTGGTGGACAAGCTGATGTTGGCGGCGAATCTTCGTTTGTTCGGCGCGGCTGTAGCTGGCGACGGGACGCCCCTCAAACAAAAGTTCGCCGCTGCTCGGTTCAAGCAAGCCCGCGATGATCTTGCCCGTCGTCGTCTTGCCACAGCCACTTTCGCCCACCAGACAGATAATTTCGTTCGGTTCGATGCTCAGATTGATGTCCTGCAAGACCGGAATCGGCTGGCGATCTTTGACGAAGCTGCGATGCACGCCGCGCAATTCGATGATCGGCGTCATTGTGCGCCCACCGTTCGCGTGGCGTGCGCCGCCGCCAGCACGCGCGCCGTCTCATGGCACGCGGCGAGATGCGTTCCATCTTCATACGCAATCAGCGGCGGCAGTGTGTGCCGACAAACGTCTGTGACGAAGGCGCAGCGTTCATGAAACTTGCAGCCCGACGGCGGCTCGATCAAATCAGGCGGCTTGCCGGGAATGCTCTCCAACTGTTCCGCGCCCATGCTCAAGCGCGGCGCGGCGTTGAGCAGACTGAGCGTGTAGGCGTGGCGCGAACGATAAAACACGTCGTTAACGGGCCCGATCTCGACGATTTCGCCTGCGTACATCGTGGCGACGGTATCCGCGATTTCGGCGGCGACGGCGAGGTCGTGGCTGATGAAAATGACGCTGAAGTTCAATTCCGCCCGTAATTGCTTGAGGACATCGAGGATCGAACGCTGGGTCAGAATATCAACGGCAGTGGTCGGTTCATCCATGATCACGATTTGCGGGCGCAGCAGCAGACTGAGCGCCAACAGCACGCGCTGACGCATCCCGCCGCTGAGTTCGTGCGGATAGCTGCGCATCACGCGCTCTGGATCGAGCCGCACCTGCTCCAACAGTCGCATGGCGCGTTCGCGCGCGTCGGCGCGTCCGATGCCGTGTGCGTATGCGGTGTCGTAGACCATATCGCTGATGCGAATGACCGGATTCAGCGAGTTGAGCGCGCCCTGAAACACCATCGAACATTCCGCCCACAAATAGCGGCGCATCTCGCGCTCGTTGAAGGTGAGCAAGTTCGCCTGACGACCATCTCGATACGTGTAGATGATGCCGTCCCCAGCGGCGCGCGCCGTCTTGGGAAGCTGGCGGATGAGCGCCAGATTGAGCGTGGTCTTGCCACAGCCGCTTTCACCGATCAGCGCCAGCGTTTCGCCCGCGTGTAGGTCGAACGAAACGCGATTGACGGCTTGCACCCGTCCGCGCTGGGCATGATAACTGACCGACAGATCGCGCACGCTCAAGACAACGGGGTTGGGAGTATCGTTCACGAAAAGCCCTCTACAGCCCCGTTCGGAGGCGCGGATTGAAGATTTCTTCGAGCGAGCGCGCGAACAGCACCAGCGACAACTGGAACAGCGCGATGGCGATGATCGGTGAGAGCAGCATCCCCGACGCTTGTGGCAGGAACAGGACACCCTGCTGCCGTCCGGTGAAGATCATGACCGCCCAATCGGGTTCTTCCAGCGGCACGAGTCCGAGAAAGGTCAGCGCGACAATCGAATACATGGCGATACGGATGGTGATGATCAGATTGATCATGATGTAGCTGACCATGTTCGGAAAAACTTCGCGCGTGATGATATGCCACAGCCCCAAGTCGAGGACGACCGCCGCTTGCACGTAATCGCGTTCGCGCAAGCTCAACACTTGGGCGCGCACGGCGCGCATGAGTGTGGGCCAGTTTAAGACGCCGAACAAGACTGCCAGCAAGAAATAACTGTCGAAATCGACCACCGCCGCCAGCACGATTAGGAACGGGAAGCCGGGAATCGTCAGGATGAAGTTGGCAAGCGTACTCAAGACCTGATCGAATACGCCGCCAAGCAAGCCCGCCGTCGATCCAAAGACGACCGCGATCAGCGTGGCGATCAAGCCCGCTTGAATCGACGTGATGATCAACCGCTGACCGCCATGCACCATGTGGGAGAGGACATCGCGCCCTTTCCAATCGAGACCGAGTGGGTGTTCCGCGCTCGGCGCTGCGACCAACACGCGCGAACCGGGCGCGCGCCGCTCCATGTGCGTTTCGCCCTCGTAGCGGATGAACAGAGGTCCGAACGTCGTGACGAGGATGAAGAACGCGATCCCCAAAAAGCCAACGAAGCCCGCACGGTTGCGCGTGAGCGCGCGAATCGCCGCGCGCACGCTGTTGCCGACGTTGGCGAGGCGGCGCTGCAAGCGTTCGCTGCGCGTTTCCTCGAAATTGACATCGACCAGCGCGGCGCGCGACGTGAACGGGTCTTGGCGATTGACGTAGGCGTAGCTGAGGACGACCGCATAGGTCAAGACGACCATCGGCAGCCCGCCGATCACGCCGCAGCCAAAGCCGCTGATCGCACACGCGATGAAGCCGACGATGCCCGCGCGAAGCTGTTGGTAGTGGATGCCCGCAATGAGCGGCACCAGCCCGCAGACGATGCCGATCACCAGACCGATGGGGGTAGCGACAGTTTCGAGACCGATCATCAGGATTCGTTCCCGCCTTCGATGCGGACGCGCGGGTCGAGCCAGCCAATCATGAAATCCGCGAAGATATTGGAAAAGACGACGGCAATGGTGATCACTAAAAATATCCCCTGCATGGTCGTGTAATCACGCCCAGAAATCGCAATGTAGAGGTTGCGCCCCAAGCCGGGATATTGGAACATTTCTTCAATAATGACGGTGCCGCTCACGACCAACCCGACGCTGATTGCCAACCGCGCAATGAGCGGCAGCATCGCATTGCGCCCGACGTAGCCCGTCAGGATGCGGCGTTCGGACAGCCCGCGCGCTTTGGCAACGGCGATGTAATCTTCACCGAGCATACTGACGGTGCTGCTTTTCATCGACAGAATCCACGTCCCGACCGACGACAGCACGTAAATCAACACGGGCATGGTGGCATACGAGATGATGCTGCCGATGTATTCGAGGCTGAAGGCGGGTGTGATATTCGGGTCAACGCCGCCGCGCACCGAGCCAATGTCGAACCAACGAAGCTGAACGCCGAAAATGACGATGATCAGCAGCCCGATGATGTAATCGGGCAAACCGGACAAAATCGACGCAATCGCCGTCATGAGGTTGTCGAACCACGAGCCGCGCCAGTAGCCCATCGCCAAGCCGATCAGAATGCCGAGCGAGAAGCTGATCAGCAGCGAGAGACCGACGCAGAACAACGTCCACGGCAGATAACGCAAGATGATGCTGCTGACGCTCGTGCCGCCTTGCGTGATCGAATTGCCCAGATCGCCACGCAGCAGATCGCCCCAAAAATCGATATATTGGAGGATGACGGGTCGATCCGGGTCGAAGTTGAAGACGGTCGCGGCGGCGCGATACGCTTCCTCGTAGGTCATGCCGCGCCTTGTCATCATCTCATCGATTTTGATCTCAACGGGGCTGCCCGGCATCTGGCGAATCAGAAAAAAAGTGAAGGTTGTGACTGCCAAAATCGTAATCAGACCGGAGAACAGCACGCGAAATAGATAACTGCGCGTGATTCGTTGCAGACGTTGGAGCAAGGTTGGTCGAACGGGTAAGGGCTGCAACAGCGGCGGTGTCGCATCAGCAGAAAGAACGGACATAGACACCTCGTAAAGAAATCGCATTCAAACAATCTTATAGGTACAAATGCCGAAACAACACACCGTTAGACATAATGTAGGGGGTTGGCGTGCCATGCCTTGTGCTGTGCGCGGCTTTGGCACGCCATTCCCCTACTCAATAAGCCACAATGCTACTACGCCGCCGGACTCAGCGTCCCATTCAGGATCAACCAAGTGATGAAGTGATCGTTGCTGGGGTTGCTGTAGATCGGGTCGCCATCGGCGGGAATGCCCGCGACGCTCGCCTCGTTGAGCGGTTCGACACTCAGCATTTCGTTCAGCGGGATGTATAGTGCTTCGGTGTTGAGCAGCGTGGCGAGGAAGTCAGCGCGTTCTTGTTGCGCGGCGGTGTCCAACCCACCGCTGACGTTGAGGATCAGGTTGTCGAGGTCGTAGGTCTGTCCTTCGTATTCCAAATTGCGAATATCGACCATCAGACCCGGCTGATCGGCAGCGAGCGCAACCGTCCAGCGGCGCACCGGATTATTCAAGTTCTGGAAGGCGAACGGCGAACCCGACCCCCAACTCCAGACCGAGAGTTCAAAGTCGCCCGCGCGGATCGCGGCGGCGGCTTCTTGCCACGGCAGCGCACGCTCGGAAATGTCGAAGCCGAACTCGTTCAACTGTGCTGTTGCATCGCGCGCGGCGGCGCTGAAGTCCGCGAAATCTGCCGGGAACGTGTATTCAACCGAGATGGTGCTGCCATCGGCATCTGCCCACTTGCCATCGGCATTGCGGGTGTAGCCGGCTTGCTCCATCAGGGCGGCAGCGCCTTCGAGGTTGAACTCGTAGCGGTTCAGGCTGGCGAGCGTCTCTGGACTGAGCAGGTTCGGCGCAATCGAGTCGAGGATGCCCGACAGATAGACCGTGCCGGATGCGCCCAGACCATTGGTCAGCAGCGCGCTCTGTTCGCGGTTGATCGCGTGCGTCATCGCTTGGCGCACGAGGAGGTTATCGAACGGCGCAACGGAGAAGTTGAACAGCAGCGCCGGACCATAACCGCGCGGGGTCGTGACGAGGCGGATGCCCGCTTGCGCGAATGATTCGATGGTCGCGGGCGGATAGACGTTGGTCGAATGCGCCAATTCGCCGCTCAAGACCAACGGCGTCGTCTGTTCGGTCTCGCCCGCCCACAGTTTGAGTTCGCCAAATTTGACGCTGCTCGAATACAGGCTGTTGGGCTGCCAACGCAGGGTCATGAAGGCTTCGCCCACATCATCGAGCGTGTAGGTATAGGGACCCGTCGCGTTCAGGATTTCGGGGCGGAATTCTTCGATGGCGGTTGCCGCCGCGATCCACGCTTCGGATTCGCGCGTCGCGCCGTCGGCACTCGCTTGGCGCGCTTGCTCCGCGAGATCGCCGTAGGACGCGCTGTCCACCACATATTCCTTGAGGATTTGACGCTCCGCATTGAGCGATGCGCCGCCTTCGGTGAACGTGAACCGAACAGTGCTTTCATCGACAGCTTCGACGCTGGTCAGATACGTCCACTGCGTCCAGTTGAGGATGCGCCCAATGTCGAACGTATTGACCACATCTTGCGCGGTGACGGCGCTGCCGTCGCTCCACAACGCGCCTTCTTTGATGGTGTATTCGTAGGCAGTGTTGTCGTCCACAAAGCCCCACGATTCCGCCAGCAGCCCAACGTATTCGTTGGATGCCCACAGATAGTAAGCGGGAGTGAGGGTGACGAATGGACGATAGACGGTACCGAGATTGTCGTTGAGACCGCCAGCGGCGAAACCGTTCAGGTTATGCGTACCAGGTGCCGCGTAGGGCCATGTACCAAGCCATGTACCGCTCGGCGCAGCTTGCGCGCCCGCCGAGAGTACCGCGCCCAAGACGAGGAGCAGCGAAGCGAACAGAATAAACAGACGTTTCATCATGGTTCTCCTAAACAAACATCAAATCGAACCAGCGCGGACACCCACAACACGGACTTGGGTCGCCCGCGTTTCAACCCAGCGCAAAAAGTGAATGCTGCCGTTCTTTTCCAAAATCGATCACACGATTGGTCTAGTACGGTCTAGTCCACACACGGATTTTAACGTGGGCAGCACACGAATGCAAACATTCGGGCGCGGACAGCGGCGCGCTGCGGCAAGATGCCTAGCCTAGATAGCCTATGTCTGTGTTTCCGTGTTAAAATATTTTGATCATTTAATCGACAAATAGGTTGTTGAGACAGCTATCATGCGCGTCGTGATTATTGGTGGGAGCGGACACGTTGGAACGTATCTCGTGCCGCGTTTGGTCGAAGCGGGTTACGAAGTCGTCAACGTCACGCGGGGACAGAGCAAGCCCTATCTGCCGAATGCAGCATGGAACGCGGTACAGTCGGTCACGATTGATCGCGTGCCAGCCGAGCAAGCTGGCACGTTTGGCGCACAGATCGCCGCGCTCAAGCCGGATATCGTGATCGATATGGTGTGCTTCACGCTGGCAAGCGCACAGCAGATCGTCGGCGCGTTGGAGGGACAGGTTCAGCACTTTCTCCACTGTGGGACGATTTGGGTGCATGGCTCACCTGTGCAGCAGCCCACGACCGAAGATATGCCGCGCAAGCCGTTTCGGAAGTATCAACTGGGCGTGAACGATGTCGATGCCTATCTACTCGACGATTATGGCGGTCAAAAAGCCGCCATCGAAGCCTATCTGTTGGATCGGGCGCGGCGCGGGATGTTTCCGGCGACGGTGCTGCATCCGGGACATATCGTCGGACCCGGACACCTGCCCGTGAATCCGCAGGGAAACGGCAACCCGAAGGTCTTTCAACAATTGGCAGCGGGCGACGAACTGCTGATCCCGAACATCGGCATGGAAACGGTGCATCATGTGCATGGCGATGATGTCGCCCAAGCATTCATACGCGCACTTCAAGGGTGGAGCGCCAGCGTGGGCGAGGCGTTCCATGTGGTCTCTCCGGCGGCGCTCACGCTGCGCGGCTATGCCGAATCGGTCGCGGGTTGGTTTGGGAAACCCGCGAACTTGCGCTATCTCGGTTGGGACGCCTTTTGCGAACAGGTGCCAGAACGCGATTGGGCGGCGACGTGGGATCATATCGCGCACAGTCCCAATGCCAGCATCGCCAAGGCACAGCGGTTGCTCGGTTATCAACCGCGCTACAGCTCACTTCAAGCCGTGTATGAAGCGGTTCAATGGATGATAGAGAACCAAGTGATTACGGGGTAGAGGCGACCCGGCGGGTCGCCCATGAAGCTCAATCCTGCGCTCAATGATACGTCGGCAGCCAATCGCCATGCGCCGCGATCAGATCGTCCACCAATGCCCAAATATCGTCCAATGTCAATTCCGCCGCCGTGTGCGGATCGAGCATCGCCGCGTGATAAATATGTTCGCGCTTGCCCGTCAGCGCCGCTTCGACGGTCAGCGATTGAACATTGATGTTGGTCTGCATTAATGCGGCGAGATGCGGCGGGATCGCGCCGATTTTGGTGGGTTGCAGCCCATTCTTGTCCACCAAGATCGGCACTTCGACGCAGCAGCCCGACGGCAAATTGTCGATCAAGCCGTCGTTCGCCACGTTGCCATACACGACGCGCGGCGTCCCCGTCTCCAAGCTGTGAATGATGCCCGATCCGTATTCGACGCTGCGCTGAACCGTAATCGCTTCGCCGCTCTCCAATGCGCTCCGCTGCTGTTCCCAGCCCGCGATTTGATTTTCGCAGCGGCGGATATATTCATCGAGCGGAATGTTATAGCGGTCGATCAGTTCAGGGTGATCGCGCTTGATGAAATACGGCACATACTCGCTGAAATGCTCGCTGCTTTCGGTCACGAAGTAGCCGAGCCGCTGAAACATCTCGTAGCGGACGCGGTTGGTCGCTGGCACGCGCCCCTCCGCAATCACTTGCCGGATGCGCGGATACAAATCCTCGCCGTGATGATCGAAGTTGAGATAGAACGCCATATGATTGATGCCCGCGACGCGATAATTGATTTCATCGACCGGGATGCCGATATCCGCCGCGAGTTCCGACGCGGTGTGCGGCACGCTGTGGCACAAACCGACCGTCTTGATCGATGTGGCGCGGTGGATCGCCCAACAATTCATTGCCATCGGGTTGACATACTGCAAAAAGGTCACATCCGGGCAGAGCGCCTCCATATCGCGGCACATGTCGAGCAGGACGGGAATCGTGCGCAGCCCGCGCATGATGCCGCCGATGCCCAATGTGTCGGCAATCGTCTGCCGCAAGCCGTATCGCTTGGGAATCTCGAAGTCCACGACCGTGCTAGGCTTGTAGCCGCCAACTTGGATCATACAAATGGCATAATCCGCACCATCGAGCGCCGCGCGCCGTTCAGTCGTTGCGGTGATCGTCGGCTGCACATTGAGCGCCGCCGCGACGCGCTGAGCGACGATTTCGGACGTGCGCAGCCGTTCCGGGTCAATATCAAACAGCGCGATATCCGCGTCTGCGAATTCTGGAAAGCTCAAAATGTCGCCAAGCAGATTTTTGGCGAACACGGTACTCCCCGCGCCAATGAAGGCGATCTTGGGCATGAAAGCGTGCCTTTCTTTAGATGGATCGAACGCAATAGCGGATGCTACTGTATCCCGATTCGTGCCGAAAAACATCAGCCGTCCGTCCACCGCGCAGCGATGCAGCACGTTGACAACCTGTTCAACGCTCACCATTTTAGATAACGCGCACAAAATAAATGGTTTACGCTCCAAAATGGGCGTGCATTCAGCCTTACACCCGCTGCAAACGCACCGCCAAATACGGACGACCGGGAAGCTGCACCGTCGATCCATGCCGAATGATGCCATCGACTGACTCAATGGTCATCCCCCATGTATCGATGATGTCGGCGCGATAGTCGCCGTCGGGCAGCGTAAACTTGACGTGTCCCGGCTGCCGATGTCCGAAATACGTCAGATAATAACTGCCGGGCTGTCCGCCGCTGATCATGTGCGTGTTGGTGATTTCGCCCACCGGATTGATGCCCTCCGGCGGCGCGGACTGCAAGATCGCGCGCAAGAACGCGATGCGCGCTGGACTTTCTCCACGCAGTTCGCCACCTTTCGCCCACCAGACCACATCATCGGGGTTCACATACGTTTCGCCATGCCCGACGTAGGCACCGCGTACCGTCGCCTCCCAAAAACGGCGCGTCATTTCCGCACCAGAGAGATTGCCCCATCCGTTGGGCAAGTCGCCTTCATAGCAGACTTCATCCAGCACGATAGGCTTGCGATACTGATCACGCCAGATGGTACTCAAATCAATATGCGCGTGTTGAATGCTGCAATGCGTCACCCACGGTTTGCTATGGTCGTAGAAAGTGTGCCAGCGGTGATCGTCGAGACTGATCCAATTATGAATCGAGCGCAGATGCTGATACGGGTCACTCGCCTGCACGACGTGGAACAGACCATCCCACACATCCAACGGCTTCGGCATGATGTCGTATTCGTTCGCCATCGACCACCACACATTACGGAACGCTGCCAGCCGTGTCACAACGTAGCGCAAGTAGCGCGCATCTTCCGCCGCGCTCATCTTGGCGAAGCCCCAGCGATCATAGGGATGCAGCAGGATGATATCCGCCTCGATGCCGAGCGCGCCCAAATCACGGACGCGCTGTTCCAAATGTCGGAAAAAGACCGGATTGAAGCGCGAAAAGTCCCACCCATCACCAGCGCGCTCGAAGGCATAAAAGTCCGGCTCATTGGTGTTGAACGTGTAATGCTTGGGAAACACGCACATGCGCAGTTTGTTGAACGGCGTGGCACGCAGCGTTTGCAGCGTTCGTTGTTGCAGCGCCTCGGTTTGATTCGTCCAAGCGTAGCAGGTTGTTCCAACGGGAAAATACGGCGTGCCATCGGCATACGCGAAATGAAACGTGTTGCGCACATGGACGGGCCCATGATTGTCGGCGCTGGCGGGCGTGCAAGCGAATGTCCCGCTCACGTCAGCGAGTTCCGGCAGGTTCGCCGTCGTGACATAGCGCCATTCGCCCGGCGTGTCCGGCATGAAGCGGACGCTATAGCGTCCGTCGCCATCGTAGAAGCCCGCCACCTCCACGACGCGCTGATCCAAGCTGAAACGCGCGCCAAACGCTACGTCTGTGAAAGGGTTGCCGTTGGTCGTGCCGTTTAGGGTGATTTCAAATACATCCCATTGTTCGACTGAATTTGATATGTTCGTCGTCATGCGTTTTCGCACGCATCCTTTCCGTATGCCCATCGTGTATCGATTAAAGGTCGAACCGTATGCAGAACCGAAACAAATTCGGCGTAAACGTTGAGGGACAGTGCGTCAAGAAAGTTCTTAAAGCAACCTCACCCCCCAGCCCCCTCTCCGTACCAGAGAGGGGGTCGGGGGTGAGGTCTCTATCCTAAACTTCCTTCTTGTTTGTACTTAAGCCGTGTATTCGACTGCCAGCATCAGATAGCTGTCCAAGCGCGGCGCGCTGAACGCCACGCGATCCCCCACGACCGTATGCGCGATGGTGTCGCCGCTCGGAATCTGCGTCACGCGCACGGCGGTATGCCCATCCAAGCGGATGCTCAATTTGATATCGTAAATCGGGACAGGCGGCAGTTCGGCGGGGAAATTGATCAGATGCACGACAAAGCGGCTGCGTTCCGGCTGATCGAACAGCGTGACCTCAACCGCCTTGGGCGCGTCGGTCTCGAACGCGAACGGGCGCGTTTGCAGCAGACCAAGCAAGTTGTGGAACACATCCATCTGCGGGTCATAGTCCCAACCCTCGATCACGCCGGCGGCATACATCACCCTGCCCTTGCCATAGGGATGCAGCAGCACCGACGGATAGTCCGTGGTGATGCCGGGCGGGTCGGTCAAGATCGCGGCATAGGCAGTGCCTTTCGGATCGGTATAGGGCAGCGTCACCGTCGCTACCGTTTCCGTGCCAGCGTGCGCGCGTACCATCAACTGCGTGCCGCGCACCGTAACGGGCTGCTCGGCGCTGAACGTTTCAAACAGATGCTCGTGTCCTGCCGTCGGCGCGACATAGGTCATGACTTCTTGCGTTTCGCCCATGTAATCCGCACCGATCAGCTCCGAGAGCAAGAAATTCGATTGCAAATTCCCGCGCTCATCGATGATCGACGTGGATTTGCTGACGTACAGGCTGCCGCCCGCCTCGACGTAGCGCATGAAAGCGGCGCGTTCCTCGTCGGTGATCAGCGCCATATTCGGCACGATGATGATTTGATATTGGGAGAGGTCGGCAAACTGTTTCTTGGTGATCACCCCAAACGGGATGTTGTACTGCGCCAAGATACGTGCGAGGTGAATGGCGGCGTTGCGATGGGCTTCACGACTGCCATAGTCCTTGCCCGGCTCGAAGTTATACATGGCATCCATCACGGGCTTGCCGTTGTCCTTCATATCGAACACCGCGTCGTAGCTGAAATAGATGGCGACATCTTGGCGAAACTGCCCGCCGATGTGCGGTTCATACGGCTCGACTTCGCGCAGCACGACGCCCGCGCGCTGGTAACGTTTGGCGTCCATCCGCCCCATCGGATCGAGCGCGTCAATGAACGCGGGCGCGCCGTGATTCATGACCGCTGCGAACAAGATCGCGCGCATATAGGCTTCGGTGCGCTGGACGACATGCTCATGAATGTTGGGGTAGACCCATCCGTTGAGGTGTTCAAATGGCTTGTGCTTGCTCAGGTTATAGAAATGTTTGGCGTAGAACGAAAGCTGTGTCCGGTCGCCGTAGTAGTCCGACGACAGCCAATCGGTCGTCTCCGCCATTTCCACCGATGCGCCAAACAACCAGTCCCCTGCAAATTCCTGCGATTGGTGGGCGACCGTGGCATTCGGCTTGTACTGCTTGATCGTATCGGTCTCCAATTGGGCGAATTCGCGCAGCCATAATTGGCGCTGCTTCTGAAAGCGCACCCAGACTGGATCGCGCCAATCCGCCACGCGCGCAATCTCGCCGCCGATTTCCGCCGCGTAGCGCGCTTGGCATGATTCGCAGTAACAGACAGTGGGCCACATCGCCATATCGGGCCAGACGCCCTCGAAGTCGTAATTCTGGCAGATTTCCGTCAGTTGATCGACCACGAACGCGCGATAGGCGACATTATTGGGACACACCATCAAGAAGCGGCGCGGCATCCCGTGCGAGGACATCCGCATCCGCTGACTCGTGCCGTCCGCCGCCACAACCATCGATTCGGGATGTTTGAGCGGGTAATCTTCAATATAGATGGCGCAGTAGTAGATGATGGCATCCAACCCGTGACTGTGCGCCGCGTCGATCATTTGCTTCAGCAGGTCTTTGCCTTTGGTGGCTGGATGTTCGACGCCCACTTTCGTCGGATAGTAGCACATGCCCGTATGCGTATTCGCAGAAAAGGTCACAGCTTTGACGTTTGCCGTCAGCGCGTTCTGAATGAAGGTCTGGGCGTCAAACTGCGTCATGAAACGCTCGTCCAGCGCGGAAATGTGCATATCGAGTAAGAGGCGGCGGTAATTTTGTTCGTACCATGTTTGAGTCATGAAACGTAAGCTCCTTTAATTGAAGCTGGCAAAATGCAGCATTAAAACGCTTCCCAGCGTGCAGCCGATGGGAACATCGTTCTATCTCGATTGGACTTCTAACCCGCGTCCGCCCTGAGCATGAGGCTCATGCTCAACATGGAGGCGTGCCACTCGACTCGAACGCCCCTACACCAGCGCCTGTGTCACCAATGCGTGCGTCGTCATGTGCGTTATCCTTTGACCGCGCCCGCTGTCAACCCGGCGATGAAATAACGCTGGAAGATGATATAGACGACCACAACCGGGAGGATCGTGATGATGATGCCCGCGTTGAGACCGGGATAATCCATGCTGTAATAGCCAGAGAAACCCATCAAGCCCAATGGGATCGTCCACATGCGGCTGTCTTGCAAGATCACGAGCGCGATAGAGAACTCGTTCCATGTGCCTACGAAGTCCAAGATGAACAACGTGGCGAGGATCGGCAGCGACAGCGGCAGGATGATGCGCCAATATAGTCCGAAGCGCGAACAGCCGTCGATCATCGCAGCTTCGTCCAGTTCAAACGGGATGGCGCGGAAGAATCCATACATTAAATAGACTTGGTAGGGAAACCCGAACGCGATGTAGACCAACAGCAAGCCGCCATACGTGTTGAGCAGACCCAGATCGAGAATGATATGGAACACCGGACCCAGCGCCACCTGCACCGGAATCATCGTCCCCATCACGACCAACAACAGCAAAACTCGTTGATACGGAAAGCGCAGCCGCGAAAACGCGAACGCCGTCATAGACGCGAGGAAGATGCCAAGCGGCACTTTGACGAACGCGATCAGCAGGCTGTTAACACCGTAAATCTGAAATTTGCCGATTTCCCACGCGCGCGTAAAGTTCTCCCAGACATACACAATCGGGGGCGCATAAGCCTTGCCAGAAAATAACTCGGCATTCGATTTGAGCGCCGTGAAAATCATGAATAAGAAGGGAATCAGCCAGATAATCGCCAACACGATAGCGACGACGAACAGCACCGTTTCAAGGGCGATCTTCTGCGGGCGACGTTTGGAGCGAGGTTTGGTTTCAACCAGCGGTACAGCGGTCATTTGTCATCTCCACGAGTCGCCCAACGCAGATACGGAATGATAATGATCAGCGTGATCACCAGCAGGACAACCGCCACCGCCATCCCCATGCCAAAGTTGTGCATACTGAACGCTTGGAAGTACGTCCACGTTGCCAGCACTTGGGTCGATTGTGCCGGACCGCCGAAGGTCATTTGATAGACGAGATCGAACACCTTCAGCGAGTTGATGATCGTCAGCGCGATCACGACGATGATCGCCGGACGCAGCGATGGGATGGTCACGAAGCGAAACACTTGCAGCGGGCGTGCGCCATCGACGCGCGCAGCTTCGACCAAATCTTGCGGGACGTTTTGTAAGCCCGCGAGGAACAGCAGCATATTGGGACCCGTCGCCACCCACACATACGCCGCGAACACGGCATACAGCGCCACTTGCGGATCACCGAGCCACTGTTGAATGTAGTCGTTCAAGCCCAGTTCTTTCATCACGGCGTTGATGAACCCCAAGAACGGGTTGTACATCCAACTCCAGATAGTGGACACCGCAATCGAGCTGATCACGGCGGGCAGATAAAACGCCGTCCGAAACAGCGCCCGCCCCCACATCTTGCGGTTGAGCAGCAGCGCCAGCGTCAATCCCCACAGCGTCGGGATGAACAGCGACAGCACAACCCAGATGAAGCTGTTGAGCAGCGCGCGCCCGAAAATTGGATCGCGCGTGAACAAATCGACGTAATTCTGGATACCGATGAAGGTGCGGTCGCTTCCAGCCCCATCCCAGCGGTAGAAACTCATGACCACCGCATAGACGATGGGGTACAGAATCAACCCGACGAAGATCACGCCGCCAGGGATCAGAAACGGCAGCGCGTCAAGGATTTGGCGCCAACTTCGCTCGCGCGCCATCACCCGTTTCGCGGCACTTTTGCCCACCGGTTCGATATAACCCAGCGTTTCTGATTGGCTCATCGGAAAAACGCCGAGATACCGCCGCCTACAGGCGTGGGGAGGAAAGGCGTAATGGTGGCATCATGGGGGTACAAAATAGCCTGTACCCACAGCTTGGCGAAGGCAATGATCGCACCGTCTGGCGCGGTTGGGTGAGTCGCCGTCAACCGACTGAATGGCTTCCGGGTGTGATGGGATGTGACCCAGCTTAAAAAGCGAAAGTCCTCCGTTGTGATACTCCGTGCTTGCATGGACGAACTCCGTTCTACTGGTTAGGACGAGACTTGGAAGGACAAGCCCCTCGCTAAAGCGATGGGGTTGTTGACTTAGGCTCCTTAAATCCACAACCTTTTTTGAAGTTTACCGAGCCAGCCCGTCGCATGTGAGGACGCTCAGGCTGGCTCTGATGCTGCCAAATTATCGCTATCGTGCCGCGACTACGACGGGTTCGCTTCGATGTAACGGTCGATGGACGCTTGCACGACCGCTGCTGCATCCACCGGATCGATTGTCCCGGCGATCACGCCGTCTTGTGCCGCCCAGTAGCCTTCCGTGACCACTTGGAGCGGGAACGCTTGGTCAGCGGGCAGGTAAATGCCGCCTGCGACGTTCAACTGTTGGTTGATGCTCAAGACCAACGGATCGGCATCCGGCGATACTGCCACGTTCGTGACGGGAACCAAGCCGCCGAATTCGCCCAAGTTGGCTTCTTGCGTCGGCTGTGAGGACATCCAGTCGAGGAAGCGGATCGCGGCGGCTTTTTCGGCATCCGAACTCGTGCTGCTGATGAGCAGCATTTCACCAAAGAACGAGACGCGGGTCGTATCCGCCGGGAAGTGGAAGAAGCCGTAGTTCGCCATGTCCTGACCATCAGCGGGGAACGTGTTGATCATCCAGTCCCCTTCGTACATCATCGCGGCTTGCCCAGTGTAAACCGGAATGCGCGCGCCCGGTTCGGGGTCGATGCCGAGGAAGTCCGGCGGCATGTAGTTATCGACCCACACCTTGAATTCGACGAAGGCTTCGGTCGTGCATTCATTGTCCGTCCAACTGGCGCGGAAATACTTCAGATCATCATGCAGTTCAGCGCCGCAGGTGAGTTCAACGAGGGAGTCCAGCAGGCGCATCGGCATCCAGCTAAACTTGCCGCCCAACGCCAACGGGATGATGCCCGCGGCGACCAGTTGGTCGTTGACGGCGATCAATTCTTCATAGGTGGTGGGGATTGCGGTGATGCCCGCTTGCTCGAACAGGTCACGGCGGTAGTACAAGCCCATCGTGCGGCTGCGGAACGGCATCCCATAGCGCGTGCCATTCCATGTTGCGTTATCGATGGTGGCTTGGCTGAAGCGGTCAGCCCAGTTCAACGACTCATAGGTGCTGTCCAATGATTCGACGCCGCCCGTTTCGACGTAGAAGCCGAACAAGCCCGCGCCGCCCCATGTAAACATGACATCTGGCGCAGCGTCGGTATTGATCACTTGGCGCATCGACTCTTTATGCGCATCGGTAGAACGATACGAGCCGGTCGCTACGATATCAGGATTTTCGGCGTTGAAATCAGCGATCAGTTGATCCCACAATTCGGCGCGGTCGGTCAGCAACCAGATATCGATCTGGACTGGCTCTTGCGCGGCGGTGATGCTGGCGAAGCCCAGCGCGAGTAAAACGACAACGACAAGCGATAGACGAGTCATGAACTTCATTGCGTTCCTCTTTCAAATGACTATTAGAAGATATACTGCCGAATGTTGCCTGCTCGATTGATGGTTGTTCGTCACCTCCGCTTGAATAAAATTTCGCTCTGCGTTAAATATTCTCACATCTAGACTCAAACACATTCATTGTCAATCAGCCTGCGCTCGAAAGCGCATCGGTGATCGACAGAACGTGGAAGCCCCTCAAGAAAGCAGCAGCAGCCAGTCGCCAGCAGTCGGCGGATCGAACTGGTCACTCACGTTTTCGGCTGTCGCTGTTCGTACCCCGGTCGCCGGATTGAACCACGTCCCGCGCAGATTGGCTTTGAGCGCGCCGCGCTGGAGGCGGATGCGATCCCCTTCAGGGATGTAGATCACTGCCAGATCACCCTCGACCGATGCGGATGCCGCGACGAAGTGTTCTTTATCGACTGCGCCGGGTTGTTCCAACAAAATTGATGGAGCGGGGCGCAACCGCCACCACTCGATAACAGCGAAGAACGTCATCAAGTGCGCGATCTGTTCGGCAACAGGCAGCAGCAGCGCGTCTTGCCACCGCTTGGGAATACCCGTATTCGGATGATTCATCGGCGGCTGTGTGCCATCATCCCAGCCCCAAATGCCATGCCCGCCATAGGTGACACCCGCAGTCGGCGCGATCAGCAAGCTCCAGTACAATCGCTTGCGCGTCGCCAGGGCACTGAATCGCTGTCCACTTTGGTAAGCGATGTGATCTTCATACGGGGGTTCGAGGTTGATCACGGGACGCGCCTTGCCATGCGACCACAACGTCGCGGGGGGTCCTTCGACCAACCACGTGATGGTTGCGTCGTCGTCACCGTGACCGCTCTGATAGCCGATATAGTCGAACCACTCTTGATCGTCGAATTCTTCGCCCGTCCAGATCATCCCGCGCGGATGGAGGCACACGGGCGCATGATCGACCGCGCCGAACACGGCTTGCCCGATGCGTTTCCAACGGGGAGCGCCCGCGCCCAAATAGTCGCCATCGCCGGGCAGCATCCACACCACTTGATGCGCACCCCAGCGCGCAACCATATAGCGCGCCAGCAAGATCGCTTGATCTTCAGGCAGCGCAAAGCCGGGACTCATGGCGTTGATCGCCGCATCAGCCCACATGGCAGCCCACAGCAGCACGGGCAAACCGAGCATCCCGCTCTCGTTCATCTGTTCCAGCTTGCCATCCAACCGCTGAAAGAAAGCCGGATCAAGGGTGATACGGTCTGTGCCCTCGAACGCGCGGCGTCCATTGATATCGGATTCGATGCAGAGCGTCTGCGTGGTCATCCATTGGACGGCATTGAACTTTTGCCGTTTGCGCTCATGCAGATAGAGCGTCCATTCTTCATCCGTCGAGCGCGTGGGTGCCGCCCATGCGGTATCCGCCATCCAGAGAAACGGCGTGCCATCGGCATGGACGAAATACCGCTGATTCGCAGACAAGCGGATGTCACCATGCTGCTGGAAGATCGTATCGCCCGTCGGCGCGGCACAGACGAAGCCGCCCTGTTGGTCATGCAGCCCGCTGTTGGCATGATCCGAGCAGGTGATGCTGTAGGTCCAGTCGCCTACTTCGTCCGGTGCAGAGCGCACGCGCCATGTAGCGCCGCCATCCCAAAAACCGTAAACCTGTTTTTTAACGCCCGACGGGGAAGTCAATTGCGCCATGAGTGTCGCTTGCTGAGGCGGGTTGTCGTAAACAATCGTGCTGGTCAGCGTCAGTTCAAAACGATGCCATAGGGGAATCGTGTTTAAATCGGTCATTCAAAACCCTTTTAATCAACCAAACCTGTTCAAATGTCCATGCTTGTTTCAAGTGCGCCCCGCCCAAAAATTTGGCACATCGAAATAAAAGGACGTATACTTTCGCTCAATCACCTGAAATATAACTGACATCTCAGTGATATGTCAAATGTGATTGGCTCGTCCCACAGGGTTATCGCACGAAGATACAATGGATCATTCACCCCACCCCCTTTCCCCTCCCCACTGCATGGGAAGGGGTGATGTGAGCTTGTCAATTGAGACCTCGTATCTTGATGCGTTTGCCCTGGCTCCTCCCATGCAATCCATTCGTCTCGTATAGAATAGGTTTTGACTCGCATCCATGAACAACACCAGAAAACATCTCCTCAAAGATCATGCCTATACCTTGCTCAAGACGCGCATCATGGATGGCGATTTCAATCCCGGCACGTTTCTCTCCGAGCGCCAATTGGCGGCACAGTTGGGTATGAGCAAAACGCCGATTCGCGCAGCGTTGGAACGGCTGGATGTCGAAGGCTTCGTCTCGGTTTCGCCCCAACAAGGCGTGATCGTGCGCGAAATGTCCGTCCAAGAGGTCAACGATCTCTATGACCTGCGGATTGCCCTCGAAACGTTCGTCATGCGCCGGGTCGCCGGGCGCTTGAACGAAGGACAAGTGCGCCAACTTCAAGACTTCATCGATGAGCAGTATCAGCAGGTGCCGGGGAAGACAGTGGCGGAATATCGCGGACTGGATGCCGATTTTCATCTGACGCTGTGCGCCTTCGCCAACAACAACGAAATTCTGCGCGTGATGAAGCATCAGCGCGAACGCCTGACGCATATCATTACCAATGTCCTCAAGCGCGTACCAGAGCGCATGACTGTTGGCATCAATGAACACGTCACCATCCTGCAAGTGTTGGTCGATGGCGATGGTGAGATGGCGGCGCGGCTCATGCAGACCCATCTCGAAAATGGGAAGCGCATTTTACTGGGGTAATTGGAGTGGGGTGATGAATGCGACGGCAGTCATGGCGTCGGGGCATCAGACAATAACGGTAAATCATCGCGCTACCGCGACTGACGCTGACTCATTAAAAGAGGACACTATGAAAATCTTGATTTTAGGTGGAACAGGTCTGATCAGCACCGCCATCACGACGCAGCTTCTGCAAGCGGGGCATCAGGTCACCCTGTTCAATCGCGGTCTGACGAAAGCGCGCACGGCTCCCGGCGCTGAAATCGTCACCGGAGATCGCAAACAATTTGCCGCATTCGAGGCACAAATGCGCGCGCTGCCCGCGTTCGACTGTGTGATCGACATGATCTGCTTCACGCCCGAAGAAGCCGAGAGCGCCGTGCGCGCGTTCAGCGGTCACGCGGGACACGTCATTTTTTGCAGCACGGTCGATGTGTACAGCAAGCCCGCGAGTTGCTATCCAATTCTCGAAGATGAGCCACGTGTTGGAAACAACGACTACGGACGCAATAAAATTCTGTGCGAAGACATCTTCTTTGCGGCGGGCGCGCGCGGCGCATTCCCAATCACCATCATCCGTCCCGCCATGACCTATGGCGAAGGCGGGCGGCTGCTCGATTGGAAAGGTTGGAACACCGCGATCATTGATCGCATCCGCAAGGGCAAGCCGCTGCTGGTGCATGGCGATGGCAGCGCCTTTTGGGTCGTCTGTCATGTCGAGGATGCGGCGCGCGCCTTTGTGAACGCCTGTGGCAATCCGATCACATTTGGCAAGTCCTATCACGTCACGGGCGAAGAATGGCTGACGTGGAATCGCTACTACGCGCTGATCGCCGAGGCGCTGCAGGTGCCAACCCCGCCGCTAATTCACATCCCCACCGACCTGATCGCGCGCTTGGCTCCAACGCAAGCCGCCGTCCTCGTCGCCAACTTTCAGGGCAGCAATGTGTTCGACAACCGCGCCGCGCGCCAAGACCTCGATTTCCGCTATACCATCTCGTGGTTGGAGGGCGCTGGACGCGCGATTGGTTGGTTGGATGCACAGGGTCAGGTTGACAACAGCGACGACGACCCCATTGATGACCAGATTATCGCCGCGTGGCAGCAGGTAGAAAGCACAATTACGCTGTCGCCGCGCTAACGATAACCCATGCAGGGACATAGCGTGCATTTCCACGAGGTAAGAGGCGTCCCACTCGGACGCCTCTCCATGATTTACGCCACCGCGACGGGCAGCCGTCCATCCGGTCGGAACGCGCCGCTCAACGCATCAACCGCCGCTTCGACCGACGGCGCGCTGTCACCACAAGCGCACAGGATCGTATCGGCATCGTTGAATACGCTGGCGTCATAGGGGTTGCGCAGCGCAACCAGTACAGCGTGACCGCCTTGTCCGCGCGTTACATCGATCAATTCGCGCGCTGCCGCCATCTGCGCCGCGTTGATGTGGGCGTTGCGCGTGAACAGCACCAGCGTCGAGGCGCGTTTCGCCGCCGCCCGCGCAGCGTTGAGCGGCGTGGGATCGGCGTCCGACTGCAAGTCAGCTTGGCGCAGCGAGATCGGCGCGGTGATGCCGCGTTCATGACAAACTTTCGCCAGATTGGACTCTTCGCCGCGTTCCATCGCTTCGGAATCGAGCCACGACGCGAACTCGATCCATGCCCCATCCGCCCCAATCGGCAGATTGCCGCCGTCCTCGACCAAGACGATACCCGCGCGCGCCGCCTCACGCGATAAGACGCGGTGCGTCCGCCGCTGGACGATGCTCGGATCGAGCGCCGCCAAATCGACGGCAACGGCGCGTTTCATCGCCAGCACACGGGCGAGCGCTTGATCCATGCGCGCATCCGACAAGCGTCCCGATTGCGCTGCCGCCACCAGCGCATCGAAAGCGTCTTGCTGCATGGCGCGCGTGTGCGAGAACAACACAATATCGTTGCCCGCCAACGCCGCCAACACCGCCGACTCCCCCGCGCCCCAGTGATCCGCAACCGCTTTCATCTCCATGCAGTCGGTACACGCTACGCCTTCAAAGCGCACATCATCGCGCAGCAGTTTGAGGATCGTCGGGGAGAGCGTCGCCGGATAGATATCGTCGAGTGCCTCGAACATCACATGGCTGACCATGACCGAGCGAATCCCGGCGGCGACGGCAGCGCGGAACGGCACGAGATCATGCTCCCACAGGTAATCGACCGCGCCAGAAATGACCGCCAACGCCAGATGGGTATCGACGGGGGTATTGCCCAAGCCGGGAAAATGCTTCGCCGCCGCTGCAACACCGCCGCGCTGAAAGCCGCGCACGCCCGCCGCCGCAATATTCGAGACCAGTTGTTTGTCCGTGCCGGGCGAGCGCGTGCCGACCGTGGGATTGGTGATGTTGTGCGTGATATCGACGACGGGGGCGAGTGTCCAGTTGATGCCAACCGCCCGCATCTCGACCGCCAGCATTTCGGACACGGTTTCCACCAATTCGACGCCGCCCGATGCACCGAGCAAGCCCGCTGCTAACGCCATCGCGCCGGGACTCTCGTTGAAGCCCGTCGCTTCACGCAAGCGCGCGACGCTGCCGCCCTCTTGGTCGATGGCAATCAGGATCGGCGGCAGATTGGTATTGGACGCCGCCGCCTTATGCAGCGACGCACAGAGCGCAGCGACCTGATCGGGCGACTCGACGTTGCGCGCGAACAAGATCACGCCGCCGATCTGTCCGCTTGCCAGCCAATCGAGGATATGTGGCGGGGCAGTCGTGCCTTCAAACCCGACCATGAGCATCTGACCAATGCGTTGTTCGAGGGTGAGCATGGATATTCGTCCCCGTATGGAATTTCAAAATGGGAGGTACTTCCATTCGATCATAGCATATTCCTGCGCCCTAGAACCATAAAGCGCACGCGGCGAAACCTTTTTACTCATGAACGGGCGCGATATGGCATAATCGTCAGTATCACAATCATCAAGGACAAGCGACGATGTTCAACGAAGGCGACATGATTGGCAGCTACCGACTCGTCTCGCTGTTGGGTGCGGGCGGCATGGCAACCGTGTATAAGGCGTATCATCCAAAACTAGATCGACATGTCGCGCTCAAAATGATGCACACTTCATTCTTGAGCGATCCGCAGTTCGTCGCGCGTTTTGAGCGCGAGGCGCAGATCGTCGCCCGGCTTGAACATGCCAACATCGTCCCCGTCCACGATTTCGCGGAATACGATGGGCAGCCTTACCTCATTATGAAGTTCATCGCCGGTATTTCGATGCGCGAGGCGCTCAATGATGGCGCGCTGGAACTGCGCGACATTATGACGCTGCTGCCGCTGATCGCGTCGGCGCTGGACTATGCCCATCGACAGGGCGTGCTGCACCGCGACATCAAGCCCGCCAATATCATGCTCGACCTTACCGGCATACCCTACCTGACTGATTTTGGCTTGGCGCGTACCGTACAGGCAGGCGAAAGCTCGCTCAGTCAGGGCGTTTTGATTGGCACACCCGCGTATATGTCGCCCGAACAAGGATCGGGCGCGGCGGACTTGGACGCGCGCTCGGATTTGTATTCGCTCGGCGTCGTGCTGTACGAATTGATCGTCGGCAAGGTGCCGTTCGGTGGGACGACGACGTACAAAATTTTGCATGGGCATCAGACCGAAATGCCGCCGCTGCCCTCATCGATTAATCCCGAAATCCCGCCTGCCGTCGAGGCAGTCTTGCTGACAGCGTTGTCGAAAGACCCCGATGACCGCTATGACTCTGCGGCAGCGATGTACAGCGCGCTGCGTGAGGCGCTCGTCACTTCCAACGTGCGGCGGCTGAACACGGGCGAACGACACAGCATCGTCACATCGCTGGAAAAATCGCGCGTCGAGGGCAAGACCAAGCCGCTGACGCGCGTCACGTCGCGCGATCTGGCGCTGCAATCCGCCGCCTCGAACAAGCTGACGACGGGGAGCGCGCCCTCTGCGCGCACGGGCGTCCCGATTCCCGGCAGATTGGCAACGCGCGCGGCGGGTGATCTCACTAACCCGTCGGACGTCGCGCCCTCGAACATGGATCGTCTCGTGTATGTGCTGGTGGGGATGCTGGTGGTGCTGGTGGTCGTGTTGGTCGGCGCGCTGGCGCTCAACGCGCGCACGACAGCGACGCCAACAGCGACACCCGCGAGTGTGGCAGCCCAAGCGGACGGCGCGCCAACCAATACCGCGCTGCCAATACAACGTCCTGCATCAACACAAGATGCGAACCCGCCGATTGAGGGCAATCAACCGCCAAGTGGCGGCAATCCCCCTGCTGGCGGCGGCACGTCTAATGGTTCGCCGCAGCAGCCCATGCTGCCCGATTTCTTGCAGCCCTACACCGTGCCGAAAGTGAGCGCAGCCGAAGCCGAAGCGCTGATCAGCGCCAACCCCAACGACGCGCTCAACTATTTGGTGCTGCTACAAGCGCAGTTGAGTTCGCGCCAGCGCGCCGCCCCACGCGACATCATCAACAGCTATGAACGTGGACGCGCCCTCGATACATCGCCGCGTTACACGGGCAGCGTGATCGATATCATCGTGAGCAATCCGACCCCGCCGGAAATCGTGTTCATTATTTTCAACAGCCTCCTCAACGAGGCGCGTGATCCCGAAGTCCGGGCGGCGATCCGCGACAATGCGGGCAGTTATCTATATCGTTTGTTGGCGAACGCGGCGATCATCCCCGTGCAGGCTTTGAACGCGATTAGCGCGGTCGTGAATGAGCAGTTCGACCCGCTGTTTCTCGTGATGGTCGCGCATTTGTCGATAACGCACAATCGCTTGGACGACGCTGAACAACGCTTGGCACAGGCAGGCGTCGATTTTCCGGAGGCGCTGCTCGTTCAGGGCGACTTGTACGCGGTACAAGGCGATTTGGATGCCGCGCGCACAGCGTGGGCGGCGGCGCAGGGGGCGCCCAACGCGCCGGAATGGGTGCAAGAAGTCGCAGCGTCGCACCTGCCCGAAGCACCCTGACCAGAACCACGAGGCACGTTGTACAATATCGCCAAATTGGCTTGTTGGAATGACGTGTTTGGCGATCAATAAGGAAATTTGATGAACATACTCATTATCGGCGGGACGCGCAATCTCGGACATGACCTCGCGCATCTGCTCATTGACGGCGGACACCGCGTCACGACGTTCAATCGCGGACGCACGCGCGACGAACTGCCCGAAGCCGTCGAGCGACTGCACGGCGACCGCACGATCCCGGACGATCTTGTGAAAGCGTTGGGCAGCCGCTCGTTCGATGCAGTCGTCGATACCACGCTGTACAAGCAGACCGAGGCGGAGGCAATTACGCGCCTGCTGCGTGACCGAATGGGGCAGTATATCTTCCTCAGCAGCGGGCAAGTCTACCTTGTGCGTGAGGGTGCGCCGCGTCCGTTCACGGAGGACAACTATGACGGCTTGCTGATGCCCGCGCCCGTCGCAGATACATTCAACTTCACCGAATGGGAATACGGCATGGACAAGCGCCGCTGTGAGGACGTTTTGCGCGCGGCGTGGGAGCGTGAACAGTTCCCCTACACAACGCTGCGGCTGCCGATGGTCAACAGCGAACGCGATCACTTCCATCGCCTCTACAACTACGTCCTGCGCTTGGACGACGGCGGCGCGATCCTCGCGCCAAGTACGCCGAATTATCCGCTCCGCCACGTCTATGGTAAGGATATCGGGCGCGCCATCATTCACCTGCTGACCACGCGGGGCGGCATCGGCACGGCGATCAACCTTTCGCAAGATGAGACCTATTCGCTCGAAGCCTTTTTGACGCTCTTGGGCGCGGTGATGGACGTGCGCGCCGAGATCGTCCGCGTGCCGCGCGCGCGCCTCGAAGCCGACGGCTTCTTGCCCGATTGTTCGCCCTTCAGCGAACGTTGGATGTCGGAATTGGACAATACCTACAGCAAGACAGCCTTCGGCATCACCTATACGCCCGTCTCGACCTACTTGAAAGCCATCGTCGCGCATTACCGCACGACTCCGCCGCCGCCACCGCGCAGCTACCGCCGTCGCAAGACGGAATTGAGCGTAATAGTGGATAAAATCGATTGAAAAAGCACAAAAGATGATACATTTGGAAGAGCGAATTTACGTTCTAGAGAGCTATAGTGAATATGGTGATGGCAATCCAGACGCATGATGAATGTTTGACCAACGTCCAGAAATACATTCGCCAAAATCTCGATCAATCGCTCGACCGAAAAGCACTTGCCGACCTTGCTGGCTTCTCCGTACCGCATTTTCATCGCCTATTTTGTATGGCAATGGGTGAGAGTATGGGAACGTATGTACGGCGGCTGCGGATGCACCGTGCGGGGCAGAAACTTCGCATGGGGGCGGTCAATATCACCGAAGTTGCGCTGGCGGCGGGGTATACAACCCATACGGCGTTTGGAAAAGCATTCAAGCAAGCGTTTGGAATAACACCCAGCGCGTTTCGCCAGTTGAATTGTTTCGTGGCAACCCAAGTTCTGCGGAATTATGCGCTAAGAAAGGAACCATTCACATGAAGATCAAGCTGACAAGTGTCTCCATCGGGGATTACGACAAGGCATTGAAGTTCTACACCGACCTTCTGGGCTTCGTGAAAAAGCATGACATGGAATTGGCGCCCGGCGTCCGCTGGATCACCGTCGTCTCGCCCGCTGAACCCAACGGGACTGAACTCTTGTTGGAGCCAAACGCCGACTATCCAGCAATGAAGGCGTTCAAAGAATCGCTGATGAACGATGGCATCCCGTTCACGGCGTTCCTCGTGGACGATCTTCAAGCGGAATACGAACGGTTGAAAGGGTTGGAGGTCGAGTTCACGATGGAACCGACGGACATGGGTACGGTAACCGCGGCGATTTTCAACGATACCTGCGGCAACCTGATCCAGATTTACCAGTTGAAATGACGTGACCCTTCATCTGCGTTCCGTCGCCTACACGCCGCCCGTGTTGGCGGCGGACGCGGCGCGCTTTCGTTGAGCGTGCCAGCGATCCGCGCGTTGCCGACGTTGGAATTGACCACCGATGTGACATTCTTCATCGGAGTCATGATGAGGGCGCAACGGGCGAAATTTGAGTCGGGTATCGATTTCGGCATGGGTTTGCATGTCGATCTGCTCGTTGTGTATGTTTTGCACGATCCCCCCAAAAACGAGGTGATTTCTCCCCGTGATTCTCATCCCCCATTCATATTTCTCGCCCGTTTTGTCCTATAATAAGCAATGTTACGTCTTGCACGGGGGCTGATTGGCTGCCCGTGCTTATTTTTCCCCTATGGAGGGATCGAAAAACGGGATGAACGATGTCCGCCTGGACACCATTTTGCACGATACACTGACCACCATCCCCGCCTTGATTGTCGATTTCGACATCATCCGCCATACCTATGATCGCTTCGCCGCTGCGTTCCCCAACGCGCACATCGATTACGCGATGAAAGCCAATGCCAATCCCATCGTTTTGCGCGCGATTGCGCAAATGGGCGGCGGCATGGAGATCGCGTCGCTGGCAGAACTGAAGTTGACGCTGGAAGCGGGCGTCCCTGCTGAGCGGATCATTTGCAGCAACCCGATCAAGAATCCGATCTTCCTGATGCGTCTGCACGAGCAAGGCGTTTACGCGATGGTCGTGGATTCGGTCGATGAAGTCGAAAAAGTCGCCCAGTATGCGCCCGGCAGCCGCATCTACGTCCGGTTGTCAGTGGATAACACGGGCAGCGTCCTGCCGCTGGCGGGCAAGTTCGGTGTCGATGCACAGACCGCCATCGAATTGTTCGATCAGGCGCGCGAACTCGGCTTGCAGCCGATGGGCTTGTCCTTCCACGTCGGATCGCAGTGTTTGAACCCGCAAAATTGGGTCAACGCGATCCAAGCGTGCGGCGAGGCGTGGCAAATGGCGACGGCGCACGGGCATCACCTGTATTTCTTGGATATCGGCGGCGGTTTCCCGGCGGGACACTACCACACCACCACGATCCCGACAATCGAGGCGATTGGCGCGGCGGTCATGGACGCGGTGAAAACGTACATCCCGCCGTCGGATGATTTCATGCTGATCCTCGAACCGGGGCGCGGTTTGGTGGGCGAAGCGGGACGCTTGGTGACGACAGTGGTCGGCAAGGCACAGCGCGTCGGCAAGACGTGGCTGTACATGGATGCAGGCGTGTTCAACGGCTTGATGGAGACGTATGAGGGCTTTCCGCCCGTCGTGCGTCCGCTGCGCGACTGCTTAGGCGAAGGCGAAACGCGCGAAAACACCGTCTACACGTTGGCGGGCCCGTCGTGCGACTCGTGCGACGTGGTGGCGCGTGATATCACGCTGCCAACGATGAAAATTGGCGAACGCCTCGTGTTCTTCGACACAGGCGCCTACACCAACGAATACGCGGCGGCGTTCAACGGCTTCCCAATTCCGCAGTTCATCCCAATCAACTTGGACGGCGCGGAAACCTCGTCGTTTGTCGCGGACACGATGGCGTTGAAGGTCAACTAAACAGCGACCCATCGCTGTGAGACGATCACGAATTTGGACGGCGCGGGGGCGATGCTCTCGCGCCGTTTTTGTTTCGGGCGCGCGCGCATGGGCTATGATGGAAGTCTAGAGCGTGAGACGATGCGATGAAGTGTTGATGACTCCTTTACCGAAATCAGAACGTTCAAGTGGAACGCGCATACCGTGAAATCCTCTTGAGCAGCGCATCGGTCACAATCGCACCCGTAAGCATCGTCGTTGCAGAGCGTGCGGCTTATCTGCCCCCACCCGAACAACCCTAAATGTCCCTGCACATGCCTCGACGCACCTCCCATCGACTTATATAAGTCGATAAAATCTCCGTTTATATCGTTATTCGTTTTGGATTAGTATTCTTCGCCAAGCACCCCTATTCCCACGCTCCGTTAACCCCGCGCGCGGGGGTTCGTGCTACAATGTAGGGCGCGAGGAAGGTGAGAAGGGATTCCGCATTGTCTCGTCAACGTGGGTTGAAATATCGACTACTGCTCCCGCTGCTGGCGGGGCTAATTGGGATCGCGGCGGGCTGTACGGGGAACAATCCCGCGCCGCCGCCGACGGGGACGCCAGACGCGCTGGCATTGGTCACACAAGCCGCCGCCAACATTCGCGGCGCACAAAGCTTTCGCCTGACCATCGTCCAGACGGGACCCGCTTATCAACTGAACACAGTACAAGGCGCAGCGACGTTTCGGCAAGCCGAAGGACAGTACGTCGCGCCCGGTTTGCTGCAAGCCCGCGTCCGCGTGGTCGTCTTGGGCATCCCGCTCGATATCGATATCTTCGCGCGCCGCGCACAACAATGGGTACGCGCCGTGTTCACGGGCAACCAATGGTCGGATGCGTTCGTCTTTGCGGAGGGCTTCGACCCCGCTGCGTTACTAGCGGATGATACGGGCTTCAACGCGGCATTGAACGCGCTCATCGACTTGAATTACGTCGGCATCGAGACATTGGAGACGGGCGCAAGCGTCCATCACCTATCCGGCATGGCGACGGGCACAGGCATGAACGCCCTGATGGTCGGTCTCATCCAAGCGACAGGCGAAGTCCCAGTTGAAGTTTATATCGACACCACCACGCTGCAACCCGTGCGCTTTGTACTGCGCCTGTTCGAGGCGAATCCCGGCTCGGCATCGATTGGGATGAATCCGCTCGATCCCGCCGCCGCGATTGCGGCGTCCGGCGGCGATCCACTGGCAGCGGTCGCAGAGTCAACGCCTGAGACGACCGCCGAGGCACAGACCGAACCATTTGTTTGGATTCTTGACCTGTATGATCTGAACGGCGAATCCGAACTCGATCCGCCGCCGGAAGCCGACGACACAGCGACCCCTGAAGCGACGCAGGACACGGGCGCATGACCCAATCGCCTACAGTGACAGCGGCGCGCGCCATCAATCCATGGGTTGTGTTGGCGCTGGTGTGTATTCCAGTATTCGTCGGGTCGCTCGATTTGACGATTGTTTCGGCGTTCCTGCCGGAGATCATCATCCAATTCGGGCTGCCCATCGAGTCGGTGACGCAAGACGCCGTGTGGATCGTCAGCGGCTATCTGCTGGCATATACGGTCAGCATGACGTTTATGGGGCGCGTCAGCGACTTGATCGGACGGCGGCGCGCGTTCGTGATCTGCCTGATCATCTTCATGATCGGCTCGTTCGTGGTGGCGGAGATCGATCCGAGCGCGCAATCGGGCTTGTCCAACGTCGTCTACAATCTCTTGTTCCGCATCGAGGGACGCCGCCCCGATCCCGGCACAGCCGCGCTGATCACGGTTGTGATCGGGCGCGTGATTCAAGCGTTGGGCGCGGGCGCGATTGTTCCGGTGTCGCTGGCACTGGTGGGCGATATGTTCCCGGCGGCGCGGCGCGCGCGTCCGCTCGGCTTGATCGGCGCGATGGACACGCTTGGATGGGTCCTTGGACATCTGTACGGCGGAATCATGGTCAACTGGTTCGCCGCCAATAAACAGGGCTTCATCGATTTGTTCGCGTCGTTGGGGTGGAACCTGCCGCCCCCCGATTGGCGGACGCTGTTCTGGCTGAATCTGCCCATATCGGTCATTGCGTTGATCGGCGTGCTGTGGGCGTTACGCGGCGCACAGCCGCAAGAACGTTCGCGCGGGCGCTTCGATTTCGTCGGCACGGCGCTGATCACGGGCGCGCTGATCTGTTTGGTCTTGGGCTTGGGCGCGAACATCGAGATTTCGACCTCAGCGGACAGCTTCGACGATATCGGCGGACTGCCGCCGTATGCCGTCCCCGTGTTGATCGCCGGACTGGTGATGTTCATCGGCTTCATCGTCGTCGAGACGCGCATCCGCGATCCGCTGTTCGACTTGAAGCTGTTCCGGCGGCGCAACTTCTCGGCGGGGTTGGCGACCAATCTGTTCGTCGGCTTCTGCCTGATGATCGGCTTACTCGCCGTGCCGATCTTGGTCAACGTCCGCGTTGCCGATGCCACTGCCCTCGCTGAAGCGGCGCTGCAAGTCGGCATTTTGCTCTCCGCGCTCACCATACCGATGGCGTTGGCGGCGATCCCCGGTGGCTGGCTGGCGGATCGCATCGGCAACGCGCGCGTGGCGTTCATTGGCTTGGCGCTGGCGGGCGTCGGTTTCGCGCTGATTTGGCAGACGTGGACGCTGGATGTGGCAGACTGGATCATCGCGGTTGAAATGGCGTTTGTGGGGGTCGGCATCGGCTTGACCTTCTCCCCGATCAGCGCCGCGGTGATCGATACCGCCGATCAGGACAAACTCGGCACGGCATCGGCATTGGTGATCATCATGCGCTTGTTGGGCATGACCATCAGCGTCGCGCTGCTGTCGTCGCTGGCGTCGGCGCGCTTGGCACAGTTAGCCGGTGTCGAACTGGGACCCGATTTGGTCGATGCCTATGCCGCTATCGATGTCTATTCGCGCTTGGTCGTACAAGTCTTGGGCGAGATGGGCTTGATCGGGGCGCTTGTGTGCGTCGTGGGACTGCTCCCGGCGATGCTGCTGCAAACGCGGGCGCGCGCGACGGATGTGACAACGGTCAGCGATGCGCGCGCGCGGCAAACGGGCGATTGATACCGCCTCGTTGCGTGACCATTTTACATCCGCTGTCAGAATCAAACGCGCTGTGACCGACTCGGAACATTCCGAGTGTCACAGCGCGTGAGCGACGATGATTAAAACGTTTTTACGCCTAGTCAGTCAGGTCATGCGGTATTGCTGCCGCACCGACTGGGTATCGTGTTTGTGGGCGTTCATGCGCACGCGATTCGCCAGCCACCATCCGATTTCGCGGACGCAGCAGTAAGCGAAGTAGCCGACTGTGAGCAGGACGAACACGCAAACGAGGGTCGAAAACATGGTGTACCCCCTTGACCGTAACGGGTCAATGTTTGACGCAGCGGCAGTAAGCCACTTTTGTCCCAACAAGCATAAAGAAATCAACATGTTTGTTAAATTTAGTTTAAGTATAGACGCATGTTTCTTAAAAGTCAATCTGAATCAACCGTATCATCCGAAAGATTTATGAATTCCGTATTTTTGCGACTGATTGCGCGGTCTGCCGTCGTGGGTGCGCTCGCGTGGATGCTGATCGCAGTCGCTGCGGTAGCGACGCTGCCGCTCATTCCTTCCCTTAACAATAATACCGATTCCGCCGACCTGCTGGCGCTGTTGACGCCGCCAGATGGCTGCCCGATGCCGTGTTGGGCGGGCATTCGGGTTGGGGTGACGACGCGCGCGGACGCTGAAGCGATCT
>Ga0163154_10001635_pt1 | contig 34379 bp, 28 predicted proteins | sample OliLakLV19MP9P1_FD_148649 | JGI IMG/M metagenome (GOLD analysis project Ga0163154, IMG submission 148649) | Freshwater microbial mat bacterial communities from Lake Vanda, McMurdo Dry Valleys, Antarctica - Oligotrophic Lake LV.19.MP9.P1 | ecosystem: Environmental > Aquatic > Freshwater > Lake >... | reverse complement strand
GTATTACTCCCCCTCCTTGAGTTCGGGGAGGGGGTCGGGGGGTGGGTTTTGGTATGAAACGCCGTATTTTGTCCTTGTCATTGTTTGTTTAGGCTTTCTAATCTCTTCATGCGCCGTCGTAAAAACCGACACACCTGCTAAAGTCGCGCTGATCGCCCCGTTTGAAGGCCGTTATCGAGAAATCGGCTATCAGGCGCTTTATGCCGCACGCTTAAGGTTGATGCAAGCCCACATAAGTGATAAGGTGCAGCTATTGCCGATTGATGACGGCGGGAGTGTCGAAAATGCTGTTGATCGCGCCCACGCACTCGCCAATGATCCGCAGGTAATCGCTGTGATCGCCCTTGGGTATGCTGCCACCGCGCCAGAAACACAGGCGGCCTATGGCGATTTGCCCGTGATTGTCGCAGGCTATTGGGGCGCGTATCCGACAACCGACACGATCTTTATTCGCGTTAATCCGGCGATGCCCGGCTTGCTGACCGTCTCTCCCCGCCTTGAAATCTCCGAAGCCGCACACATCGATACGCCATTATGGGGCGGGGAAGTTTTCGCGCTTGAACAATTCCCTCAGCTTCGTGATGATTTAAGCGGTATCACGATTCTCAGCAGCGTCCAATTACCTGATGAGCATTTCCGCACACTTTACCGAGCAAGCGATCCTTTCGCGCCTGAACCTAGTTTAATCGCAGCGTTAGCATATGAAGCCAGCAATGATCTGTTTAATCGACTTTCTAGTGGTACCAGCTTGGAAAGCCTGCCCGAACTGCGCCGTTATATTAAGTCAAGTTATCTAAATGCGCTGGACTTTTCCGGTGGATTCTTCACTTCAATGCCAATGTATCACTACATGTACGATGATAATAGACAACTAATCCCCATAGATGGTGTCGTAGAACAGCGGTAGCGCATCGACGGGCGTATCGCTGTAGACCAATGCTTGATTGATTAACGTCCGACAGGCAGGCATTTTTGCCGCGTCATTAGCATGAATCGTCACCAGCGGCGCACCCGCTTCAACGCGATCACCCACTTTGACATGCGTCACGACCCCAACCGCCAGATCAATCGAATCGGTCTTTTTCTCGCGCCCTGCGCCTAATTCAAACGCGGCCATCGCAATTTTATACGCATCGACTTGTGTGATATAAGCAGTTCGTTCCGCTTTAATTACCTCAACGATGGCGGCGCTGGGCAATAAGGACGGATCATCAACAGCACGAACATCACCGCCCTGCCCAATAATCATCTGCCGGAATTTTTTTAGCGCTTCTCCGCCATCAAGTTGTTGCTCTAAATAGGCTTTGGTTTCGGTCAAATTCGTCCAGCGTTCACCGCGACCTGCCAAACGGAGCATGTGGGCAGAAACTTCCAGAGAATGCAGGCGCAAATCTTCTGTGCCGCTGCTGTTGAGTGTCTCTAATGCCTCTTTCACTTCCAGCGCATTCCCAACAGCATGACCCAAGGGCTGATTCATATCGGAAATCAGCGCGACCATATCGCGTCCGGCACGAACCCCAATATTGACCATCATGTGGGCTAAGGTTGTCGCTTCCTCAAGCTGGGTCATAAACGCCCCGCTGCCCACTTTCACATCGAGAACGATGCCATTTGCCCCCGCCGCCAATTTTTTACTCATAATGCTGCTGGCGATCAACGGCAAGCTGGCAACCGTCGCCGTCACATCGCGCAGGGCATAGAGTTTGCCATCCGCTGGTGCAAGTGCTTTCGTCTGACCCGCCAGAACGAGGCCGCTTTCTTTCGCCAGCGCCCGGAATCGCGCTTCCGGCAGATCACTGGTAAACCCCGGAATCGCGTCCAGCTTATCGAGCGTCCCGCCGGAAAATCCCAGCCCGCGCCCACTCATTTTGGCTACGGGAACCCCGCAAGACGCGACCAACGGCAGCACGACCAGCGATGTTTTATCCCCCACACCGCCGGAAGAATGCTTATCGACGGCATAATCTACGATGTCGGATAAATCTAATATCTCGCCAGAATGCGCCATTGCCAAAGTCAGCGCCGCAATTTCCGCAGGTTCCATGCCGCGCAAATAAACCGCCATTAAGAAGGCCGCTGCTTGATAATCTGGTAAGGTGTCGTGCGTGTAAGCGTCTATAAACCATGCGATCTCTTCATCGCTGAGGGATTGTCCATCGCGTTTTTTGCTGATAATGTCAACGGCACGCATGTGATCTCGTCCTGTTCCTAAAAGGCAAAATATGATGCTGATTGTTTTATTTTCTTTTTTGATTTACGCCATCATCCACAGTCTTTTAGCTGGTAAAAATGCAAAAGCGGCGATCCGTCATCGGTTGGGTGATCGCGCTTATTATGGCTTGTATCGGCTAGGATACAACATTTTCGCCCTTCTGACCGTAGCGCCGATCTTGTGGCTGATGAAACAATTTCCAGGCGGTACGATCTGGTCTATCCCCAATGATTGGCAGCCAATACTTCTCTTTATTCGTGGGATCGGATTGATCGGTTTTTCCCTGTCATTACTCCAGATTGATTTAGGGCGCTTCAGCGGTTTGCGTCAGTTCTATGCGTATATGAGCGGGAAATCGCTGCCTTTACCGGATGAACCGCTTCAAACGCGGGGTGTTTTCGCGCTCGTCCGGCATCCCCTTTACTTATTCAGCCTCATGCTGACGTGGCCTATGGCGACCATGAGCGCGGCTTATTTCGGTTTTGCATTGAGCATCACGCTCTATTTTATGATTGGCTCGCGCTTGGAAGAAAAGCGCCTTTTAATGGGTTTTGGTGCCTCGTATGCAGCATATCAACAGCGCGTCCCCTGGTTAATTCCCGTTCCGCGTATTCGCCGACGCGTTCCGAATAAAACCTAACAATATATCCCTTTAAGCGTTAAAATCACGCATGTTAAGTTTGTATATTTTGGTTTCATGGAGTACAAAATTTCAGATGTCTACAACAGCAAAAAAATCTCAGCAGCTTCCCCAAAAACAACAACAGCAGTTAACCTTTATCGTCGCCATCATCGCGTTAGCTGTGGTTGCGGCGGGGGTGTTTATCTTCTTCTCCAATAACGAATCGATTTCGGGCAATATAAATTATGAAGATTTACCCCAATCGCGTACAGCGGACGGCGGATTCGTCCTCGGCGACCCAGATGCCACAGTTACATTGGTGGAATTTGCGGATTTCTTCTGCCCACACTGCCAGGGCTTTAAGCCGGAAATTAATCAATTTATCGAAGATTTTGTGGTGACTGGGCAAGCTAAGTTTGAATATCGCTTTCTGCCGACTCAGTCCAGCCAATATTCCGCTTTTGCAGCGCAGCTCGCCGAGTGTGTGGTTGAACAAGATGAAACTGGCTTTTGGGAAGCCTATGATCTCATGTTCAGCTATGCCAGCGGCGCAGGCGCGGATGAAGAAATTGGTCGTCATGTCGCAGACCGCATGGGCTTAGATTATGGGCAACTCCTGACATGCAGCAGCAGCGCCACTCAGGTCGATACTGACCAACAGTTAGCTAGGGCGCTGGAAATTACCGGTACACCCGGTATGCGTATTCGTTATGGCGATGGGCAACCGCAGCTCTTATCAGAACAATATGCTACAGGTGCGGTTCCATATTCTGTGATTGAAAGCGTTGTTGTAGGGGCATTAATCGAACAGCAGTAAAGTATAAATTGTAGAAAGCAAAGAAAATGCAAGCTGATGCTTTTATTGAACACAGCAAGCCCTTCATCAAATGGATGCTGGATTGGCAAGCTGGATTAACCTCGCGTTCTCTAGCGGAAATCATCCAAAATGAGCCGGAAAAAGTAGGCATCGTTTCGGTGGATGTGATTAAAGGCTTCTGCACTGTGGGGCCTTTGGCATCACCGCGTATTGATCGAATCGTTACGCCGATTACGCGCTTGTTTGAACAAGCATGGGCGCACGGCATCCGCGATATTGCCCTCACGCAAGACACCCATCCCGAAAATGCTGTGGAATTCATGAGTTATGCGCCGCATTGTATTCGTGGCACAGAAGAATCAGAAACGGTTGAGCCGTTTAAAGCACTGCCCTTTTTTAATCAACTCACCGTGATCGAAAAAAATTCGATCAATTCCGGGCTGGATGAAGAATTTGATGATTGGCTCCGCGCCCGTCCTCAGATCAAAAACTGGATTGTCGTGGGTGACTGCACCGATCTTTGTACCCATCAGCTTGCGATGCACATTCGGATTTCTGCCAATCAAAATCAAGTCGAAGGGGTGCGCGTGATTCTGCCCGTAAATGCCGTCGATACTTATGATTTACCTGTGAATATCGCGCAAGAAATCGGTGCTATTCCACACGACGGGCAATTTTTGCATCTCGTCTTTCTCTATCACATGATGCTTAACGGTGTTGAAATCGCCACTGAGATTACGGAATAAGTTATGAGAACAGTTGAATGGCATAATGGCGCGGTGCGTATGATCGATCAAAAGCAAATCCCTTGGACGCTGGTTCAGGTGGATTTGCCCGATTATCAGGCGGTTGCGGCGGCAATTACGGATATGACAGTGCGGGGTGCGCCTGCGATTGGTGCATCAGCGGCTTTCGGTTTAGCGCTGGCTGCCCAACAGAGTCAGGCTGCCGACATTGAAGGCTTATTCGCAGACTTACATCAAGCAGCGGATACGCTGAAAAACGCACGTCCAACGGCTGTCAATTTGGCTTGGGCTGTGGATGGCATGATGGACTTCGCCAAAAAAGGCGCATTTAACACTCCCGATATGCTGCGCGAGTCTCTGCTTAAAGAAGCACAGCGCATCGCTGATGAAGATGTCGAAATCAACAAACGGATGGGCGCACATGGCGCAGCCCTGATCCAAGATAATTTCACCATTTTGCATCACTGCAATACAGGGGCGCTGGCAACCGTCGATTATGGCACAGCGCTGGGTGTTGTTCGGGCGGCCTTTGAACAGGGCAAGCACATTCACGTTTTGCTCGACGAAACCCGTCCACGTTTGCAGGGTGCGCGCTTGAGCGCTTGGGAAATGGAGCAGCTCGGTGTGAGCTACGACATCATTCCAGACACCGCATCAGGCTACTATATGCAAAAAGGCGAAGTCAATATTGTGCTGGTCGGGGCGGATAGGGTTGCGGTGAATGGTGATTTCGCCAACAAAATCGGCACCTATCAGGTCGCAGTGCTGGCGAAAGAAAACAATATCCCTTTTTATACCGTCGCGCCGACCTCAACCATCGACCTTTCGCTGCCGAATGGGTCTTATATCCCGATTGAGGAGCGCGATAAAAGCGAAGTTCTTACGCCTTATGGCAGCGCTCTCGTACCTGCTCATTTTAATGCACGTAACCCAGCATTTGATGTTACGCCCAATCGGTATCTTGCTGGCATCATCACCGAGAACGGTATCGCTCGCCCGCCCTTTACCGAAAGCCTGCGGCGTATGGTGGAAAAATTTTAATCAAGGTGTTGGGGTTGAATTGAGACAAGGTTCTTGGGTTGGTTGGCGAATATTGGCCTCTAGCGAATCGCTCATAGTGAATTCTTGAAAATATCTATCCTCCCCAACGATTACTTCAATTACCCCCGCCTTTGAAATTTCAACCCATTCCACCTCATATGTAACTGTGGTACCAGGAGCAGCGCTCATTTCCACGTCAATGCTTTCAGAAATTGAGTTATTATCTTCGACGTTATAAAAGGCTTTGATTTCGGCTTCAGCGATATTCATTGGTAAGGTAAAATTAGCTTCTGCATCGACCCTTATACTTACGTGCCTTGTTATCTCTCTGTTCAATGATCGAGTTATCGTTAAATCACGAGAACCGTTGCAATTTGGCAACTCAATAGAGTCAACAGCTACTATGTCAGTTAATTCTTCATTTGTTACTATGATTTCCCCCAGTTCGACATCTTGCGATGAAATAGGAGCTTGAGTTAAGCTAACTGGTATTCTTGTTCCAGTGATATTTTCCGGTAATGCTTCTATTCCTACATTACTCCCCCCTCGATCAAAAACATTCTTTTCGAGCCAAGACCACCCCACTCGAAGTACAACATATCCAACTATCAAAACAACTACGGCTATTATGGCATACTCAACAAGTCCTTGACCTCTTTGTAGAGCCATCTCATATTTAAAATATTTCTTCATTATATGTCTCCAAAGTTAGTTGAACGACTATCCCCCACAAAATCTTATCACAAGATTGGCGATACATAATATTGAAAAGTAATCAAAAAAACTTTCTACTAAATCTGCGAGGCAGGGTGGCAGGGGATTAATCAGTTTTTTGTCTTTCGGCAACCGCCTCCATGCGCGATTGAATACGTGCTTGATCTTGCGAACTATAGGTGTCAAACTTCACGGGTAACTGCTCATAATCCACAATAACTTCGCCATAATAACGATTTTGAGCAAACACCTGCTGATACAGCGCATTGAAGTCGAAGACAAAATAATCCTGACCTGCTAATGGAATACGGACTGTTGGAATGGGTTCATCAACGTTTATGCCATAAACTGCCATACGGCTTTCTTCCAGATTCGGCAGCAAATCGCTTACCAAAATCAAGTAAGGGTAAGCGTCTTTCTCTTGTCGAGGATAGGATGGCAGGGTACGAATCGGTGAGCGTATCTGATGAAGATAATCAATTTCTACCAATTTGACCCCACTTAAGAGTGTTTTATCCCGATTCAGCATGTATTGCGAATAGTGCGAACCTGACGGCTTATTGGCTGGCGAAAGCAGCTCAATCCGTGTTACAGGGGTCAAAGTATCATCTTCCCCAGTTTTTAGGATCATCACTGTGTTTAGATAATCTTCATCGGTCAATGTTTCTACGAGCGGAATAAGCGTCGTAGGAGGTCTGGCGACCACCGCCGGATTTAAAGTGGGCATAGGGAAATTGCGTTCATAGACAGCCACATCAGCGATTGTGGTCGTCCGCTGGGGCGTTATGCTGCCCAAAAGTGCATATTCATCCAATTGCAAGGATTGATCGGTCAGGGCGTAGTAGCCAACAGGCAGTGCAGAATCAATTGCCAACCGCATCGCCCCAATCATGTCGGTATGAAATCCACGCCAAGCACCCGATTTGTTTTGCAAAAAGCTGTGTAGATGGGCATTAATGCCCCGATATTGATTTTCACGGTAATGGATAGCCATATCTCACCCCCAAAACGTCTCCGACAGATCAAGAGGAAGGGATGGACGTTTACCCGTAAACTCCATCCCTTCCCATCCCGGCGACATCAATTCGACAAAGTCAGGATATTCCGAATCTTCCCGAAACTGCCACTCCGCAATACCGCGCACTTGCAGCCGTTCTTTAGTGCGGCGCAAGGTGATGATAAACGGCAGGCGCTCATATAATGACCGTACTAGCGCTTCGCTATGAGTTGGATCGCCTCGACGTGCGACCATGCTTAAGCCAGAAGCCAGCCGTTTGCTATCGGCGGGGCCGCGAAATGCCCATAGCTGACGCGGTGCATTTTCGGCGGTCAGCAGCGGCGTAAACGCTTGCGGTTCATCCGCACGAACCTCATCAAGTAAGATTACTGCTGGACTTTGTTTTAATGCCTTACCGATTTGTTCCCCAAAACTGACCGGCGGCTTTTCTCCATAGCCCCAGTACTCGACCAGTCGTGTAATGCCTTGTGGCAAATGTAATTCGCCAGCCCGTTCAACAGCGATTATATTGTCCGACTTTTGAATAAGCGCGGCTAAAACCCCTAATAATGTCGTCTTGCCGGACTCGGATTCCCCCACAATCACAAGGCCATGCGAAGATTGGGCAATTGCCTTAATAAGTTGCGCGGACTCGGCATTCATCATTCCGGCAGCGGTCAATTCCTCTAAAGTGGGTAATTGTTTGGGATGCACACGAATATCGGCAGTCAATTGAAACGTCACAGGCGGCAGCGCAAGATTTACACAGATCGGACGTTCATCAACACGCAACCCCACTTCGATGAGTGACTGCTCAGGTCGAAAATCCGTACCTGCATCCAGAAGAAGTCGCCGCATGACTTGGCGTAAATGCGCTTCATCCTCAAAAATAGGCGCGAGCGCCGTTAAATCCCCATGCCCGTAACGTACCGCCGCTTTGTCTGATCCTTCGAGCAAAATTGTCGTGACTCGTTCATCCTTTAGCAGCACATCCAAGGGACCATAAGTAAATAACTCGGCATAAGCACGGCGCATTAAATCGGCTTTTTCTTCGCTTGTAAAAGTGATTGACTCAACCGCTAGGACATAATCTACTGTGCCAAGCAAAAGTTTGAGCCGTTTCGTTTCTGTATCCGCCTCTAAGAGGGCTGGAGAATCCGCACCATGTTCATCAACGAAAGCCGCAACAATGCGTTCTAGCAACGCCGCCAGCGATACCATCCGCCGTCCCATCCGACCCGGCACAAGCTGCGGCTCGCGGCCTTTATCCGCATTACGTTTACTGCGGATTTCATCAGATAAGCTGCTTCCCTGCGTTTCGCTATCGTTCTCTTGAAATTCGTCCGCCATGAGTCAACCTCTATAATCGGCTTAAATCCACTCGTTGCAAATCGGGATTATCCCCCGGTAAACGCCCAACTTTTGGCACATCCACCCACTGCCCATCGACTTTTATCCGCACAACGTCCATTGTGAAATCGGTATTGGTGGCCTTGTCATTCGTTAAAAACGTTGATCCGACCCCGTAAACATCCACCGGAACACCCTCACGCTCGAAACGCTCAATTCGATCACGGTTAAATCCCCCTGTGACGACGATCTGCACCTGCTTGCAGTAGGATTGGGCTGCTTCACGCCATTTTTCCGGCACGTCCCATTGTTCCCATGCTTTATCAAACGCCGCCCGCACCACACGGACAAGTTCAGCGCTTACCCCACGTTCATCCTCTGAGGCTAGGGATACATCGAGCATATTAGCGCTGGTATCTAAACGCACACCGTTTAATGTCCATCGTTTTTGTTCAACTTCGCTGCCGCTGATGAGTGCCTCTAAGTAATGAGGCCAAAACGCATTGACTGTTGCCAATGAAGCGCCAACCGCATCATTGTTGAAATCAACCAGCGCGATACGCGGCACTTCTACCGGAATGTAGTGGGCAAACGCCACCATCGCTTCAGCCGTATCCGCAAAAAAACAAGCGATAATCGCATGGGGAACAGTGCCGCCACCGCGTCCGCCCCACCATGCAGCTTGTGCATCGGTGCTGACGAGTGCCGCCATATTGCCACCGGATTCCGCGTTATAACGCTGCACCGCTAGTCGATAGGCATAGCCATCAATCGACTGCACTTGCGGAAGATCAAACCGTGCCGGGAAAAATAACACAGACTTTCCATTGCAGACCTGAAGTACGTTGTACACATTGGTCGCTATGCGGCTGGCGCGGCTTAATACACCCAAGATAGGCGTTTCCAGCAAAGTGAAATCACTGTAACGTCCGCGAATTTCAATCACGGTACTGACGTTTTCAGGATGTCCGTCATAATGCGTGATTACGCCATCCTCAACCGCGACCACTTCTAAACGCTGCCACCCTTCGATAAAATGATCCTCTTCATAATGTCCCGCCGCGTGGCGGATCATCGCCAAAGCCACATCAACCCCCGCGATCAGGGCATGGGGCGCACGACGATTAAAAATTTGCGCCTCAACTTCAATATCGCCAACAGGAAAACCACGCACATCCACTGGAAGTTGACGCGGCGTATTACCCGCAAAACCATAGCCTGCGCCGCGCAGACCCTCAAGGATACGCACAATATTCGTAAAATATTTATCACTATAAAAGCCGCGCCGCAGCCCTTCTAGTTCAAGCTGAAGAATGGTGTTGGTCAAACGCTGTTGATCGAAAATAGACATGAAAGATTATCCTTACACGCTAGACAATTCTATCCTATTATAGAAAAGCGGTTGTGGTATACTCTCGTGCTGTTGTAGTCAAACTACTACCCTTAATGCCCAAAGAAACACTACTTGATGAGTACAGAAAAAAAGATGAATATCATTGTAACAGGTTCGATTGCGTATGACTATTTGATGCGCTTCCCAGGTCGTTTTACCGACCATTTTATTGGCGAAGAACTACATCAAGTCAGCCTCAGCTTTTTAGTTGATGAAATGACTAAACACTGGGGCGGCGTAGCTGCCAACATCGCTTACAGCATGGCGCTGTTTGGGGTGCGTCCGCGTGTGATGGCAACAGTCGGGCGTGACTTCCCAGATTATCGCAAATGGCTGGAAGATGCCGGCGTAGATACCAGTCTAGTACGCCAGATTGAAGAAGTATTCACCGCGTCCTTTTTCGCCAATACCGATTTAGAAAATAATCAGATCGCGTCTTTTTATAATGGCGCGATGGCTTACGCTAAATCCTACCCGCTTTCGGAAGCCATCAAAAGCAACCCTGATCTTGTCCTCGTCTCTCCCAACGATCCGCAAGCGATGAGCAACTACACCCAAGAATGCCGTGATCGCGGAATCCGTTTTATTTATGATCCAAGCCAGCAAGTCCCCCGCCTGAGTGGTGAGGAACTTAAGCGGGATATGCAAGGGGCGTATGCAATGATCGTCAATGCGTACGAAGCAGGCGTTATCTGCCAGAAAACAGAGCAGACGCTGGATGACTTACGTGAGGCCGTCGATATTCTTGTTATTACGCATGGTGCCAAAGGCAGCAAAATTTACAAGCAAGGCGCGGATGTGGTCGATGTTCCCGTCTTCCCGCCTCACCAAATCAAAGACCCAACCGGGGTCGGTGATGCGTATCGCGCAGGTTTGATTTATGGGATTGTGAATGGATGGTCACTCAAATTGGCAGGCGAGGTTGGCGCATTGTGCGCCACTTATGTACTGGAACAAGTCGGCACACAAAATCATTCCTTTACCCTATCGGATTTTGTAAAACGTTTCCGCAGCCATTTTGATGACGAAGGCGTTCTGGATGCGATGCTGGTGGCAGCATCTTAAGAAAATACAAAAGCGGATGTTGCCATTTAGAAGATACTGGCGACAATGCAGTCATCCTATGCTAAAATGCCCGCGTTTGCGGGCAAACTACTTTAAGTAATCCATAATCAGGGCAAGAGACCCGCAATTAAATTCTCAGGAGAGAAAATGACCGTCGAACATGATGTTAAAGATTTAAGTTTAGCCACCGGGGGCCGGTTTCGTATTCAATGGGCCGAGCAGGAAATGCCTGTCCTCCGCGCCATTATGGAACGTTTCGAGCGCGAAAAGCCGTTACAAGGTATTCGTATCGCCGCTTGCTTGCACGTCACCACCGAAACCGCGAACTTGATGCGTACCCTGCAAGCCGCCGGCGCGGATGTGGTGATTTGCGCCTCTAATCCGCTGTCTACGCAGGATGATGTCGCCGCCTCGCTCGTCGCTCATGACGAAATTCCGGTTTATGCCATCAAAGGTGAAGACAACAACACCTATTACGACCATATCACCGCCGCCCTTGACCACAAAGCCCACATCACGATGGATGACGGTGCGGATTTAGTGAGCACCATCCATAAAACCCGTCGTGAACTGCTGGAGCATATCAAAGGTGGGACGGAAGAAACCACCACAGGTGTGATTCGCCTGCGGGCAATGGCGAAGGACGGCGCGTTAGCTTTCCCTGTGATTGCCATCAATGATAGCAACACCAAACATCTATTCGATAATCGTTACGGCACTGGACAAAGCACAATTGATGGTATTGTCCGCGCAACCAACATTTTGTTGGCGGGACGCACCATCGTTGTCGCAGGTTATGGCTGGTGCAGTCGTGGGATTGCCAGCCGTGCGCGTGGCATGGGCGCAAACGTCATCGTCACCGAGATCGATCCGTTGCCAGCATTAGAAGCCGTGATGGAAGGCTTCCGCGTGATGCCGATGGAAGAAGCCGCATCAATCGGCGACATTTTTATCACCGCCACTGGCGACATCAATGTGTTGGATGCTCAACACTTTGCGAAGATGAAAAACGGGGCGATTGTCTGCAACTCCGGTCACTTCAATGTTGAAATCAACCTCACTGCCCTGCGTGAGATGAGCAAAGGTGAACCGCGTCTGGTGCGTCCTTTTGTAGAAGAATACATCGTCAACGGCAGCGCGATTTATGTGCTTGGCGAAGGCCGTCTGATTAATCTCGCCGCTGCGGAAGGCCATCCTGCCAGTGTGATGGATATGAGCTTCGCTAATCAGGCACTCGGCGCGGAATATCTGATTAAAAATGTCGCCAGCCTCACGCCCAATGTTTACACCATTCCCGACGATATTGACAAAGAAATTGCCCGTCTCAAGCTGGAAGCAATGGGCGTGAAGATCGACAAACTGACCACTGTTCAGGAAGAATACCTGAATCAGTGGCAAGAAGGCACATAAACCATTCCCGGTCTACAACCAAAGCGCTGTATCCTTAGCGATACAGCGCACTTTTACCGGGCGATCAATCAAAGTGAGGATGAGTCAAATGAGCAGCTATAAACGTTATTTAGGTATCGGGTTGTTGGCGATTCTGCTATTGGCACTCGGTGTACTCAGCACAACCGCCCAAGACGGTGTAACAGGCGCGATGCGCTTCGTCCATGTTGTCCCTGGTGTTGACCCTATTGATATTTATACCGATGGGCAACTGACGATCAGCAATCTGGCTTATGGTCAGGCGACAGGTTACGTCAATTTGCCGAGTGGCGACCATGCCATTACGGTAACACAGCATGAGCAAACCACCACGCTCTGGGAACAAACTGTCACCTTAAATGCAGAGATTCCTGAGCCGATCACGCTGGTCGCATCAAGCCTTGAAACGCTGCAATTCAATGCCTACGTGGATAGCTTTATCTCGCTCACGTCCGGTAATTCTCGTTTTATGATTGTTCACGCCATCGAAGGCGGGCCGAATATTGATGTCACCGCAAACGGCGATGTCATCATCACCGACTTGGCCTATACCCAATTTTTGGGCACCATTGATGTTCCGTCCAACGTATATATCATTGGCGCGGTGGCTGCCGGGACTGAAGATGTGGTTTTGCCGGAAACGCCGATTGGCCTCGTCAGCGGAACATCAGAAATCCTCATCCTTCACGGAACACCAGACGAGCCACAAGCCCTCGTGATTTCCGCGCCGACTGCGCCAGAAGCCGACAGCGGTTTCGTCCGGCTCGTTCATGCGGCGGCGGATGCACCTGATGTCGATATTTATGCCAATGAAATTTTGATCGTCCCCACACTCGCCTATGGCAACGCAACAGAACATATCGCGCTCCCGGCAGGTGATTATGCGGTTCAAATACGCGCCGCAGGTACGACGGAAGCCCTGCTGGATGCTGATCTGAGTGTCGAGGCAGGGGCCGCCCAAACAGTGGTCGCGCTCGGCAGTGTCGAAGAAATCAGCGTCGGCGTGTTCCCAGACGCAATTGGTGGAATTACGCCTGATAAAGCGCTGATCAACGTCATCAATACCCTATCCGGCGACTCGACGGTTTCCGTAGCGCTCGATAACGGCACAACCCTCACGGAAGAATTGGCTGCCGAGAGCGCTAGTGATGTGACGACGATAGACCCGGTAGTCGCAGCACCCAGCGTAACCTTCGCCATTGATGGCGCAAGCCCGACAGTCGATTTGGATGAGGTCACGTTTTACGGCGGCGTTTATTATAATTTGATCGCTTTGGGCGGCTCATCGCCTGAACTCCTGATCGCACCAACTTATCTGAGCTTCGGCTTAGGGAGTGCGCCGGGCGCGGCACCAGCAGTCGAAGTCGCAGTTGTAAGCACACCTATAGCGCAAGAGACAACTCCTGACCCAGTTGTCATTCTCGCCACGCCTGCGCCCACCGCAGCGGTACAACCTGTCGCTACAGCAGCCCCCTCACTACCAACTGGGCGCATTGTTCTTGACCCCGGCGTGAACTTACAACTGCGCCAATATCCTGACCCAAATGCGCTCTCACTCGGCCTTGCCCCATCAGGCAGTGTACTCTCAATTATTGGACGCGAAGGCGCTCCTGTAGACATCAACGGGTTAGAACTTCCTAGCGCGGATGGTCAACCCTTTGTTGATCTTGCATCGCTATTACCCAATGAAGAAGCCGATCTTGACCTGCAAACCACTTGGCTTAATGTCAGCTTCACAACAGGCGATGGCGGGACGATTACAGCTTGGGTAATCGCGCAATATCTCGATGTCCGCGCTCCTGATGGCAGCGACCAACGACTAGCGAATCTGCCCACCGTTCCCGGCAATACACCCGGTCAACTTGTCGGTGTCGTGGTAACGCCTGCCCCTACGCCTGAAAATCGCGTGACCGTCGTCGTGATTGGGCTGGAGTCGGGGATCAACCTCAACATCCGCCGTTTGCCAGATTCAACTGGTGAGGTTTTGGCGCGTGTCCAAAATGATACCGTTCTGGATTTCATCGGATTGGGTACTTCTGGCAACTGGGTGTTTGTGCGTTACATTACCCCCGAAAACAACATCGTTACGGGATGGGCCAGCACAAACTTCGTCGAATTCCGTTACCGAGATCAACCTGTCACCACCGAAGAACTCAATTCACGCGGGCTGCTGCTCACGGCAGATGAAGCGCTTGAACGCGGTGAAGTCAGCCAAGGAACACCGGGCGTTTCGCAAGCCACCCGCAACCCCCTGCAAAATACCTTTGTCGGTGATGTGAACGTTAATCAAGATGCAAACTTGAATTTGCGGCGCACCCCCAGCGATCAAGCGCAAGTCCTCGTGCAAATTCCGGCTGCATCACGTTTGGTCATCACTGGAAGAACATTGGACTCGCTGTGGCTGCAAACGAGCTTCAACAATCAAATCGGATGGGTGGCAACAGCTTTCGTCAACGTCAGCTTTAACAATCAGCCTGCCGACATCAGCGCGATCCCCGTTGTTGATACGGGCGTGGATACAAGTATTGAAGTCACCCCAGAGGCAACTAACGCTGGCTAAATCCGGGCAGTAAAAATAAAAGATAGCGTAGTCAAGAAGTCCCGTAGGCACAAGATTAAGGTCTTAGCCTACGGGACTTCGTGCTATCATGGCGTGAGGATTAGGCTTTGCTTGATGAAGGGGGATTATCTATGCGCCATATAAATTATTGTTTGATCGCCGTTTTTTTGGTTCTGCTAGTGAGTGCCTGCCAATCGAATGACGCGCCACCGTCTACCGTTCCCGCCGCACCTACCCCCGAAACCACTGCTGAAAGCACCATTGCACCCACCGCACAGCCTATCACACAAGATTTATCACAAGCAGACGGCTTTCTTCGAATCGCTCATGCCATGCCGGATGGAGCGCAATTTAATTTCACCATTGATGAAATACTTGTCGCCTCGAATATGCGCTATACCACCGCGACACAACCCACCCGTCTCTCTGCTGGCGATCATAATGTGCGCGTCTTACCACTAGATAGCGATATCCCCTTACTTGAACAAACAATCACTATAGAAGCCGATAAAACACTTATTTTGGTCTTCACTGGCACAGCCGACGCGCCTGCAATCGCCTTATATCCAGAAACCAATCAAACCCTTGTGCCTACCGAAACATGGGTCAATATTGTCCATGCTGTCCCGCGTGGCGCTGATCTGGAAGTAAGGCAAAATAGCGAGGAAATTACAGGAACTTTCGCTTTCGGGCAAAGTTCAGGAGCCATCATCGTTCCCAGCGGACGAACAACGCTTGAATTTCTAGGCAACGGTCAACCGCTGCTGAGTCATGACATCAATCTTTTACCGCGCTTTAGCTATACACTTGTAATAACGGGTCGCGCTGACGATCCGGCGAGTTTAAGTGTAATTGACCTGAACAGCCGCATTCCAGGTCGGGCGACTATGCGCGTCATTAATATTGCGCCGGACTCAGGCGCGTTAGATATTTATTTGGATGAACAGCCCTTCGCGCAAAATATAGCTTATGATCGTCCGAGCGGATGGCAGGAAATCCTCCCACATCGTTACACCTTATCTGCCTATCTTGCGGGGACAGACCACACAACAACACAACCGCTATTCCAGCAACAAATCACCCCACAGGAAGATCAAAATCTCTCCTTAGTTTTCATGGGTTCGGCGGACAAACTCCAGATGACTATTGTTCAGGAAGACAACTCCCCCATTCGACCCGGACAAGCCCGCATTATCTTTGTGAATACGCTGCCAAATGTGCCGCGTGTGCGCGTTAATGTCGGCGGCGGCCCCATCCCCGGAACGCCAGATTTAGCATATGGGCAGGCCAGCCAGCCTCTCTTGATTATTGCCGATACGGTCAATTTTTATTGGAATTTGGTCGAGGGTCAGGTGGAAAGTGGACGCATCGAAACCGCCGAAAATATCACCTTAGATGCAGGGCGCAGCTATCTTTATTTGTTGACAGGTGCTGCGTCGGATGTGCCTCCGGTCATTTTTAGCGAAAATGTCGGTATTGATGAGACATTAGCCGGACTTGCGGTGGATGTTACCCCCTCTGCCACGCCCAGAGTCCCAACTTTGATTCGATTTATTAATGGGATTGAAGGCAGCATCGGGGCGGATTTTGTCATCGGCGAGACACCCGCCGCATTAGGTATTGCATTCGGGCAAGCGAGCAATTTAGTTTCTGCGCCCGCTGGTTCACAGATGATAACTGTCCGTAGCCCGAATGAGCAAGCGCCCTTAGCGACGGTCAATTATGACTTCGATACCTCAAAGCAATACAGTGTTTACGCGGCTGGTTTCGTCGGATTCACACCGACACTCACGATTGTGGAAGAGACCAGCCTGCGCCGGAATGACGCAAACCCTCGCGTCCGGTTGGTGAATTTGAGTGAATTGACGGAAAACATTTTTGGATTAGGCTACGTTCCGGCTGCGACTAATGCACTCCCTGAAGCCACGCCTCAGACTTATACGGATGCAAGACCTTCCATGTTTTTCGACACAATTCGCATGATCGGCTTCACGGCTAATCAAACAGCCTCCGATTTTCAGGATTTTTCCGTTGGCGCGAATGATTTAATCGTATTTGATCCACGCGAGGACAAAATCGCGCTGCTGCTGCCGAATGTGCTGTTAGAAGCGGATCAGTTGTATGACGTTGTAGTCTTCCAATCGCTCGATTCAATGCGCGTCATCGGATTCTTGCTGATGTATCCAAGTTCCTGACGCTGGAATAGATGGGGTTATCCGCTATAATTTCGGGGCTTTGGTCTCAAATATAATACATAGCGGAACCCCTGTAATTTCAGGCATTCCGGCATGAGGAGCAGTTTTCGATGAAAAAACGCGCACTGATTACAGGCATTACCGGGCAGGATGGTTCTTACCTCGCCGAGTTTTTGCTGAAAAAGGATTATGAGGTCTTTGGTCTTGTCCGGCGCACCAGCACGGTAAAGTACGAGCGCATCCAGCATATCCAAGATCAGATTAAGATCGTTTCCGGCGATATGACCGATCAAACCAGCCTCACCCGCGCCCTCAGCGAGACGCAGCCCGACGAAGTGTATAATCTCGCCGCGCAGAGCTTCGTCCAGACTTCGTGGACGCAAGCCGTCTTTACAGGCGATGTCACGGCATTAGGTGTCACACGGCTTTTAGATGCCATCATCACCGTAAATCCCAAAATTCGCTTTTATCAAGCGTCAAGCAGTGAGATGTTCGGCAAAGTGCAGGAAGTCCCGCAGCGCGAAGAAACCCCCTTCTACCCACGTAGTCCTTACGGTGTGGCAAAGGTTTATGGACACTGGATTACGGTCAATTATCGGGAAAGCTACGACCTCCACGCCACCAGCGGGATTCTCTTCAACCATGAATGCGTTACCGGAAATACACCAGTATTTATTAATAAGGATGGGGTTATCGACCTACTCCCTATTGAAGACATCGTTCCACATCGCACCAATCCCAAACATTATTCACACTATACAACCGAACCAAGTCAAGCCTTTGAAGTCTGGGATGCAAACGGTTGGTCAAAAGTAACTTGTATGACTGCAAATTGGAATGGGTTTCTAGAGAAGCCAAATAAAGTCGTCCATCGAATTGCAGCGCGTGGTGCGGTCTATCATGCTACAAGCGATCACGTCGTCTTTGCCTGTGAAGAAAATCGTCCCATCGAAAAACCAGCAGGTGACGTTAAAACTGGCGATCAACTCGCCTTAATTCGTTTACCCGAACCAACCAATAGCATCTCCATGACAGAAGATGAAGCCTGGTTACTAGGGGCTTTGGCAGCTGATGGCTCAATCAAAAGTGATAATTATGGCGTTCAATTTACGAACCAAGATCAAGTGCTCCTTGATGAGGTTGAGGCATGTTGGCGGCGTGTGGTCGGGGGAACAGCATCACGCCGAGTCCATCCTAGTGGGTTTCCTAATGGTGGAGATGTAACTCAACTACAACTTAAGGGCGGTGGCGCTTATCGACAATATCTAAGGGAAACGCTTTATACTCGCACAGGTGAAAAGCGTGTTCCAATGCGTATCCTGAACGCGAATCATGAAGCAAGAATGGCTTTCTTGCGTGGTTTCAACGAAGGCGATGGTCTCAAAAGCGCAATCACAAGATGTACTTACGAGTTTCAAGGCTTTAAAACTGCTTCAGCAGTTATGGCGGCGGGTCTCTATTGGCTTGCAGTTACTACGCTTAAGCAGCGTGCCATTATCTGCCTTGAAGAACGTAACGGCAAACTTTATCATCAAATAAATCTTAATTCACCTGATGTACTTGGTCAAAAAGGCCAACATCTGCGCCGTCCGCTAGAAGAAGTCGTTAAGGCAGAACTAGTTGATTATAAAGGATGGTTGTTTGATTTAGCGACTGAAAGTGGAACATTTCATGCTGGCGTTGGGCAAGGATGGATTCATAATTCGCCCCGTCGCGGCTTGGAATTTGTCACGCGCAAAGTCACCTATCACGCCGCAAAAATTAAGATGGGGTTAGCCAATGAACTTCGCGTTGGCAATCTCGATTCACAACGCGATTGGGGCTTTGCTGGCGATTATGTCGAAGCGATGTGGCTTATGCTCCAGCAGGACACACCCGATGATTTTGTCATCGCTACCGGAAAAACCCACTCTGTCGAGCGCCTGTTAGAAGTCGCTTTTAATTGTGTTGACCTCAACTGGAAAGATTACACTGTGCAAGACCCAGCCTTTATGCGTCCGGCAGAAGTTGATCTTTTGATTGGCGATCCTTCTAAAGCGCACGCGAAACTCGGTTGGGAACCTGCCGTATCGTTTGAGGAATTGATTCAAATGATGGTTGAGGCTGATTTGCAAGCGCTCAAGAAAGAAAATCGCCCTTGATGGATTTGATCGACACCCACTGCCACATCAATTTCGACAGCTACGATAAGGATCGGGATGCGGTTATCCAGCGGGCAGCAGAGGAAGGAGTCCGGCGCATCATCAATCCGGGCGTGGATGTACAGACCAGCCAAGCGGCCTTAGATTTGGCGGCACGTCATGAAGGGATTTATGCAGCGGTTGGCATTCATCCTAACAGCACCGCCGATGTCGATGCTGCTACGCTTTCCGAAATCGAGGCGATGACCCGACATACTGGCGTGGTCGCCATCGGTGAAATTGGGCTGGATTATTATTGGGACAAAAGCCCTAAAGCAGCGCAAATGAAAGCCTTTGAAGCGCAGTTAGCATTGGCGGCAAAACTCGAACTGCCCGTAATCATTCATAACCGTGAGGCCAGCGAAGATGTGATCGCTGTGCTGGAAAATTGGGTGCAGGATTTACCACCCGCTTTGAGAGATCGTCCGGGCGTAATGCACTCGTTTTCCGCGCCGCCTGCTATTGCCGAGCGCACACTCAAAATCGGTTTCTATCTGGGCTTCACTGGCCCGATCACCTATAAAAACGCTGATGAGCTGCGCCGTATCGCCGCGACTGTGCCGTTAGATCGAATACTAGTGGAAACTGATGGGCCATTTCTCACGCCAATTCCCTATCGCGGGAAACGAAACGAACCGTCCTACATCCCCTTGATTGTAGAACGGCTCGCCAGCCTAAAAACCATTTCCATAGAAGCGCTGGGCAAAGCAACGACTGAAAACGCCCAGCGGTTATTCGGCCTTTCCTGAACAGAATCACAAAGACGACTCGGCGAGTCGTCTTTGTAAATTTTTATGGCAATTTCGGTTGGTTATGCTTCGGTTTCCGCGGGGCGTTCTGGACGACCATTATTAATGAAGTCGGTCAGACGTTCCCGCAGTTGTGCCAAGCGTGCATCAGCTTGTTCCTGTGTGATGCGACCTGCTGCTACTGCTTCGCTGGTTTGCGTTTCGGCCAGAGCAATGGCGCTGTCGATAAAGGCGGCGACATCCACGTCATTGGCGGTCAGAATTTCGGCAACCGTCGCGCCAGCCTGCAATTGCGTCCGCACTTCTTCACGGGTCAAGCCTGTTTGCTCAACCACCAAGTCGAGGACAGCCCACATTCCGTCACGCCCGCCGCGTCCACCACCACGACCAACTTGGAATTCACCATTGATGGCGCTGGTCACATTTTCTTGCAAGTTTGCCAGCATTTCATCAGCGCGTTCTTGCGTGATGCGACTTTCCGAAACTGCGGTGTTGATTCGGGTGGTAGCTTCTTCCACGACAGCGGCGATTACCGCATCGACATCCCCACCGTTGGCAGTGATGATTTCGGCTAACGTCGCGCCATCACGAACTTGAGTCAGAATATCTTGTTCGGTAAGGCCGGTCTGTTCCGCCACAACCGTAATCAGTTCATGGCCTCGGCGCTGATGTTGCCCTTGACGATCACCGTTACCGGGAGGCGTATTGGGAGCTTCTTGTGCGCTGACAGCACCTGCGAAAAGTGCCATTATTGCTAAGACGAAAACGAGCGGAGTTAATTTTTTGGCGTTCATGTTGTCTCCTGTTTGATTGAATTGCGCCGTTTCTATGGCTTTATCATCTGGCGCAAATGTAATCAGAGTGTGATTAAATCTCTGGAAAAGCGTAAAGTGTTGGTAAAATAACTTGCTGAACATCGCACGGAGAGAAAAACATGGAAACACAACCAAGCCATACTTCATCCAACATTGATTTATCTGTCATTGATTTATCAATCATCATCGTCAGTTGGAATGTGAGCGCCTTGCTGCATACCTGCTTAAACACGATTTACGCCAACGCGGGTAAGCTGCAACTTGAGGTGATTGTGGTCGATTCCGCCAGCAGCGATGATACAGTGATGATGATTCAGCATAACTATCCCCAGGCCATTCTCTCCGCTCAAAGCGAAAATGTGGGTTTCACACGCGGGAACAACATCGGCCTCAAGATGGCGCAGGGTCGCTATCTCTTGTTCCTTAATCCCGATACCGAAATTATTGGTGATGCTTTGGTGCAAATGGTGGCTTATATGGATGCCCATTCTCATGTTGGCATTCTTGGGCCGCATACGCTCAACACGGATGGCACCTATCAATCCGTCCGGCGGCGCTTTCCTACTGTACGGCTGGCTTTTTTTGAAAGTACCTGGCTGCAACCGTATGCCCCTAAAAAGATGCTCGATCATTTTTATGTCAATGATGCGCCGGAAAATGCCACGCTTCCAGTGGATTGGGTACAAGGGTCAGCGTTGATGACGCGGCGCGAAATTTACACCCAAATCGGTGGACTCGATGAAGGCTATATTATGTTCTCGGAAGAACTGGATTGGTGCAAACGGGCTAAAGATGCAGGGTGGGATGTCGTCTATCTCGGATCAGCTTATATCACCCATCACGGCGGCAAAAGCACCGAGCAAGTTACCGCCCGCAAACATATTCATTTTCAAGAAAGCAAGCTCCGTTATTTCCGCAAACATCATGGGAAAATCGCTGCCTCGCTACTGCGCTTATTTCTACTCATAAGTTACATCTTCCAAATTGGCCTAGAAAGCGGAAAAAGTCTGCTTGGTAGCAAGCGTACTCTGCGCCGAGAACGCATCCGCGCTTATTGGCAGGTCTTACGCTCCGGCTTGAAGGTCAGTTAAAGGCAATGCGGATTGGGCTTATCAGCGGGGAATATCCCCCTATGCAGGGCGGCGTAGGTGCATACAGCCAGATTATGGCACGACAGTTCGCCCATCAAGGTCATGAGGTTTACGTCCTTAGCAGCCAACAGGCACAAGAAATCCAGCCGCAAATTCATCTGGATACGCTGTCCAATTGGAGCATCACCACTCTCATAAAAATCCGGCGTTGGGCGCAAACTCAAAAATTAGACATCATCAATTTGCAATTCGAGACAGCGGCCTACAGCATGTCACCTTGGATTCACTTTTTGCCGCAGATGGTCAATATTCCAGTAGTGACAACCTTTCACGATTTGCTTTTCCCTTATCTTTTCCCCAAAGCCGGACGACTGCGTAATTGGATTGTCATGCACTTGGCGCGAGTCTCGGCGGGTGTGATCGCCACGAATCATGAAGATATGGAAAAACTGAATCATCTCTCTCGTGTACGGCTTATCCCTATCGGAAGCAACATCAACCGCGTCTTTCCGCCGGATTTTGATGCCCAATCTTGGCGCGAGAAATTAGGCGCGGCACCGGATGATTTATTAATCGCCTATTTCGGCTTTATCAATCACAGCAAAGGGGTTGATACCCTGCTCCAAGCGGCGGCAGAACTCGCCCAACACAATTTTCCCTTTCGCTTGTTGATGATCGGTGGACGCACGGGCAGCAGTGATCCGACCAATGCGTCCTATGCCGATGAAATCGACCAGTTGATTGATCAACTCGGACTAGCGCCATCTATCCATTGGACGGGTTTCGCCGATGATGCCGCAGTGACGGCCTACCTTCAAGCCAGTGATGTCGTGATTCTGCCTTTCCGCGATGGCGCATCGTATCGACGCGGGACATTGATGGCAGCTATAGATCACGGTTGCCCCATTATTACGACCCAGCCCAAAGTGGATATTCCCGCCTTTAAATCCGGCGAAAATATGCTACTTGTACCCCCAGAAGACCCCAAAGCGCTGGCTGATGCCATCCACAGATTTCGCGGCGAAGGAACAGAACTGCGAATTAAACTGTCTAAAGGAGCATTGGAGCTAAGCAAGCATTTTGATTGGTCGTTAATCGCGCAGGACACGCTTGCGCTGTTTGAACACATCCTCGGAGAACATCGTTGAACCTCAAGCGTTTTCGCTTTTCCCCTGATGGCATAGCCGTTACCGTTCTGGTTTTGGTGTGGCTGTTATTTTTCTGGCGGCTTTTTACGCCTGTCGATGCTGACCGCAAAATGCTCATTCAAGGCGACTTCTCCGGGCAGTTTGTCGCTTTTGGAGCGTATCAATATGAGCGCTTCGCGGCGGGAGAAATCCCTCTATGGAATCCCTATAATAACGGCGGCCTGCCCTTCCTCGCAGATACGCAGGCGGCAGTCTTTTATCCATCCCGTTTGGTCACGATTGGCTTGAGCAAACTGGCTGGCGGATGGTCATATAACGCGCTCCAAATGGAAATGTGCTTTCATCTCTTGGCTTACACTCTGTTGATGTACGCCTTTATCCGGCGGATGACTCTTGATGCCCCAGCAAGTATTTTTGGGGCATTCGCGGCGGCGGTTATCGCAGGTTACGGCGGATTTATGTCCGGCTATCCTCCGCTGCAATTGGCACTGCTGGAAGCGGCAATTTGGCTACCCCTCGCCCTTATTGGCATCATCGAAGCGACGAGGGAAAAGCAAACCCGCTGGTTGTGGCTAATATTAACGGGATTTGCGCTCGGCCTTTCATGGATGGCAGGACATCCTCAGACAAGCTGGTTCATCACCTATTTACTCGTGGCCTACTTCGCCTACCGCATTTACATGCAAGGCATCAATTGGCGCGTATGGATCATCGGAACAGCTTTATTTGGGTCGATCACAGTTGGATTAGCGGCAGTACAGCTTATCCCCGGCGCGGAATATCTAACCCGCACCGCACGAGTTGGTTTGAATTTTGACGACAAAGGCAACGGTTTTCCGTTTCAAGATGTGGCGCAGTTCTTGTTTCCCGGTGTCGTTAGTTTGTGGTCGCCTCTTTATGTGGGCATCGTCGGACTCGCGCTGGCTGGAATTGCTTTGATCGGCAAAGTGAAAGAGCGTTACTTCTGGTTGATTACGGCACTCATCGCACTTGGTTTGAGTTTCGGCGCGAACAGCGTCATCTTTCACGCTTTATACAATATTTTGCCGGGTTTAAGCTTTTTTCGTGGTCAAGAACGCGCCGCTTATCTGGTCAGCGTCAGCTTAGCGATTTTAGCCGGACTTGGAGCCGCATATCTTCCTGAAATTTATGCGAAATACACGAAACTCTTATGGCGATTTTTACTCAGTTTGGCGGGATTATGTGCCGTTATCGCGGGATTGATCTTCGTTGTGTGGCTTGGCAACCGTGATTTATACAGCAGTGTAATTGGCGCGGCGGCTTTTAGCACGATGATTGCTGTGCTGATTATAACGATTTTCGCCCAATTTATGCCTTCACGCACGGGTTTGCTATTGTTAGCGGGTTTAATCGTTTTTGATCTCTTTTCTGTCAACATCGACAACAGCAATTTTCAACCTAACATCCCTGATCCTCTGGCTGCCAGCCCACAAGTCGCGCAGTTACAAGCTGACCACGATATTCCCTTTCGTATTGATGGAGATAATTCGGGCTTGCCGGGGAACGCAGGGTCACTTTATCAACTCCAAGACATGCGCGGAATCAGCCCTCTCTTTTTAGACAGCGCCCACGCCATTGTCGAGCGAGAATTACCGTCAGAGCACGATTGGGAATTGTTTGCTGTTCGTTATGTGTTTTCGCGGGCGGATTCACTGCCCTCGCCTTCGGAAATTATTGGCAGTGAAAACGATCCACAAGGGACACTTTATCTGCATCGCCTGACTGACCCGCGCCCCTTTGCGCTGCTCATCTACGACTTTGATGTGGTCGATAGCGATGCCTTCGCACGAGCCCTCCTAGCAGACCCCGCTTACAATCCCCGCGATTCCATAATTTTAAACCGCGCACCGGACATCATCTTACCCAATTCTCCGGCAGAGACAGCCGAGGCCAGAGTAACCCTTTTTGCACCAGAGCATTTTACAGTTGAAGTCAACACTTCGGAAAATGCGCTGCTTTCCCTTGCTCAACTCGATTATCCCGGCTGGAAAGCGGCTGTCGACGGTCAACCCGCCAACATTTTACGGGCTTATGGTGCATTTACCGCGCTGGAAGTGCCATCAGGTCAGCATACAATCACGTTCAGTTATGGCCCGATCAGCTATAAACTTGGCGCGGTCTTGAGCCTGTTCACATGGACGACGGTGTTTATACTTGGGGCAATGGCGCTGTTCGGGCGCATTTTGAGACGTTGAAAGCGATTCGCAATGCAAACAAATGACTCCCTCCAAAACTGGGCTGCTGGATTAGACCGCCGGATGTATGCGGCGCTCATCGGAATCGCGTTAGGGCTTATCGGCGGCTTGGTCGGCCTTTCAATGGTACTACTCGGCCCCGTGATTACCTTCGGAGTCTTCATTGGCGCAATGGCGGCTGTTTATGTACTGACGAGTGTGAATGCCGCCCTTTACGGCCTTATTTTGACGATGTTCCTGCTGCCGTTTGGGACTCTGCCTTTTAAAATCGTACTGACACCGACCTTGCTCGATCTGGCTGTTGGCGCGTTTGTCGTGGTCTATCTGCTTCAATGGATGACGCGCCGTCGCCAACTGCTCTATTTAACGCCTGTTCATTTGATGGTGCTGGTGTATTTGTTGTGGTTGATGCTGGCGTTTGCGCTAGGGCTGCGTTATGGGCCGATTACGCCCAATATCGCCCGTCAGTTTGCGGAAACCCTGTTAAGTATCGGCATGGTCTTTATTCTGGTTGATCTACTACGCGACCCGGCAGCATTGCGGCGGCTTGTGTTAGTCGTCATCATCGGTGTCGTGATGCAAGCCGTAGTCGCGCTTGGGCTGTGGGTACTGCCTGATGAGATAGCCGAAACTATTTTGTTGAGGCTTGGGCGCATTGGCTATCCAATCAGCGGGGTTATTCGCTATATCGAGTCAAATCCTGCCCTGCCAGAACGTGCAATCGGTACCTGGGTAGACCCCAACGCGCTCGGCGGCGTATTAGCCATTTCGGCGGTCTTGATTGCTCCGCAAATTTTCGCCCGTAAGCCGGTGTTGCGTTATCGCTGGTTAACCGTCGGTATTTTGGGCATCATTGTGCTTGCACTTTTACTGTCATTTTCTCGTGCTTCCTTTCTGGCGACGGCATTTGGATTAGGCGTGATCGCATTCGTGCGCTATCGGCGTTTCATCCCTATCCTGCTGATAGCGGCGGCACTGCTGCTGCTTTTACCACAAACACAGGCTTATGTCGGGCGCATCGTGGAGGCTTTTCAGGGCGCAGACCTTGCCACACAAATGCGGTTAGGCGAATACTCCGACTCCTTCCGCCTGATTAACCGCTACCCTATTTTCGGTGTCGGCTTTACCGGAACGCCCGATATTGACCTCTATACCAATGTCGCCAGCATGTATCTCATTATGGCGAATCAAATTGGGCTGGTCGGCGTAGCAATTTATCTGATGACGATTTTGAGTGTGTTCGTTTATGGCATTTATACGTGGCAATTCGCCCGCAACAATGACGATTTAGACGCTATCCATCTCGGTTATCATGCGGCATTACTGACCGCCCTCGTCAACGCCGCCGCCGATCTTTATTTCTTCCGATTAGATTTCCAAGCGTCCATCACATTCTTCTGGTTAACCGTTGCCCTAGCACTGGCGAGCGCTCGGTTAGCGGAATCTACCGTTGTCAAAAGCCGTCCAATCATGTAGGATAACGCACGTTTTAAACATAGTTATCTTTCCGCTTTGCACGACACGCCCGTGTCGATGTAGGGCAATCCCATGGAAAGGGGAATTTCATAGAGTCATGAAAAAAGCATACGAGCTTACTTTTATCGTGCGTCTTGACCCAAACGAAGAGGTCATCAACGACATGGTAAATCAGGTCAAGAATTGGGTCGAAACCAACGAACTCGGCACCGTCACGAAGATTGATCGCTGGGGACGGCGCAAGATGGCTTACGAGATCGACAAACAGCGTGAAGGCTATTATGTGCTGATGCTGGCTGATATCGACGCTGCAAATTTGGCCGAGTTGGAACGTAATCTGCGCCTAGCGCCTACGGTTCTGCGTCACCTCCTCATCCGACCGGACTAATCCTCAAGGGCAACATTCCAATCCAGTTTATTGGGGACGAGGGGGTCTCATGGGGCGCGGGCTGAACAAAGTCATGATTATCGGTTACGTCGGGCGCGAGCCAGAAATGCGCTATACGCCCAGCGGCAGGCCGGTCACAAGTTTCAGCGTGGCGACTAGCCGTAGTTGGACATCCTCCGAAGGTGAACGCCGCGAAGAAACCGAGTGGTTCAACGTGGTCGCGTGGGGCAACTTAGCAGAAATCTGTAAGGCGCACCTCGGCAAAAATCAACAAGTCTATATTGAAGGTCGGCTGCAAACACGCGGCTGGGAAGACGACACAGGTAAGAAACATTTCCGTACAGAATTGGTCGCCAATGAGATGATTCTGTTGGGAGACCGCCGCCCTCATACGGGTGATTTCGACTACGATCAAGACGACGATAGCAGTGATTACGCCTTTTGATAAAGCGGCTTGTCGGTTGTCTGGTGCTTTTACATTATTTATAAGCAAAAACGCGATCAGCGAAAAAGCAATCAGGAGAATGAAACATGGGTTATGACGACGATTTGGATGGTGGGCGCGGGCGCGGTGATCGCGGAGGCCGCCGCCGTGACCGAGACGACGATGGATTTGAAGGGCGCGATGGCGGCGATGATGAGCGTGGTGGAAAACGGGGTCGTCGCAAGCAAAACAGCTACTGCCCCGAAGGCAAATGTTTCGATTATAAAGACATAGACACCCTGCGGCGTTTCGTGACAGAAGCAGGCAAAATTAAGCCACGCCGCCAAACGGGCAACTGCTCGCGCTGCCAACGCGAACTCGCCCGTGAGATCAAGCGGGCGCGTCATCTGGCATTATTGCCATTTGTCAATTCATCCGACTGATCGCCTCCGGGAGTTTTATGCTTTATGTCGAAAAAACGACAAACAACAGGGCTGCCTAAGCCCGAAAAAAAGACCCCGCCACCTGCACAGGCGGACGGTAAACGCAGCGCTCAACCGCTGAAAGAATACCGTTCTCGTGCGGAGCGTGAGGCAGAAATTCAACGTATCGTCATCTTGAGTACAATTGCGGTTGTTGCCGTCGTTGTGCTTATTTTGGTCGCTGCCTTGATCGTCGATCAAGTGATTAATCCCCAGCGAACTGTGGCTTCAGTCAATGGAGACAGCATCTCTGTTTCAGAATTTGAGCAGCGCGTCCGATTTGAGCGTTTGATTGCGAACGAACGGATTAATTCTGGCATCTCAACCTTTTTGAGCTTTGGTTTTACAACCGATCCGCAAGCAGCCTTTGATCAACTGCTCCAAAGCGATCAAGAACTGAACACCCTTTGGACAGAACTCGGCGTTCCCGATCAATTTGGGCTGCGCGTTCTGAACCAAATGATTGACGAAAGAATTGTGCGCGATGAGGCCGAAGCACGCGGCCTAACCGTCACACAAGAAGAAATCCAAGCCGAGATTGATGATTTCTTCAATTATGACCCCGAACAGATTGCTCAGATAGAAGCCGATGCCATAGCCGCAGAAGCCAGCGCCGAGGCAACGGGCGAAGCCACAGCAGAAGGTACCCCCGATCCCGACGCAACGGCTGAAGCCGATGTTACTGCCGAACCCGAAATGACATCAGCGGTTGAGGTCACTTCGGAATTTACAGCGACACCTACGATTACGCCAACGCGCACACCGTTTGTCTCGCCGACTCCAACGTTGACACCAACGGGTACGCCAACGCCGGAAGCTACACCAGAATTAACGGCGGAAGCGACAGCAGAGATTACCCCCGAAGGCACACCTGTGGTCTTACCAACGGCTATCGCAACTATCCCGCCACCCGCAACGCGAACTGTGGAAGAAATCCGTGAAAATTACGCCACAAGCGTTGAAAATTTCTATGATGTCATCAACAGCGAGACAGGCCTGAGCCGCGATCGTGTTGATGAATATTTCGAGACACTGGCCTTGCGTAAGGCACTGCGCGAATCCATTGCGGAAAGCGAAGCCGTATCGAATATGGCAACCTGGGCTAACGCCCGTCATATCCTCGTCCCGTTGGAAGCACCTGAACGCGCTCAGGACATCCTCGACGCAATCAATGCTGGCGAATCCTTTGCTGATCTGGCCCGCGCCAGTTCCACCGACACAGGTTCCGGCGCAAATGGCGGCGAACTGGATTGGGCAAATATCGCCAATTATGTTGAACCCTTCCGCTTGGCGATACAAGATGCCGAAATCGGCGCGATTGTTGGACCCGTCGAATCTGAATTTGGGTATCACATCATTCAAGTGCGAGCGCGCGAAGAACGCGAAATGACAGAAACCGAGATTGAACAGGCCAAAGATGAGGCCTTCGCTACATGGCTGGAAGACACCCGTACAGCCCAAGAAGACGCTGGCGACATCGAAACCAATTCGCTTTGGACGGATTTCGTCCCGACTGAACCCGTATTCCAGTACATTCCGCGCTAAACACTTCAACCTAAATTTTCAAGCGGCGGGAACATCAACCCGCCGTTTTGATTTCATTCGTTGGATTGTCACCTCTCCTCGCCTCCGCTATAATGCCTGCAATGGATAATCAACATATCGCACGCTTAGAAGCGCATTTGGAACAATTGGTAGAAGGTGCTTTTGCCTCATTATTTGGCAAAAAGATACGCGCCCAGGATATTGCTTTGCAGTTAGCACGGGTCATGGAAGACGGCGTTCAGCCAGCGCAAGGCAGCGACCCACGCCTCATCGCACCCGACCAATATCTCATTTATGCCCATCCGTCAGTCCAAACCCATCTGCTGGAAAGAAACGCCACCCTCCCCCAATCATTAGCTGACCACCTAGTAGAATTAGCAACCCTGATCGGGTACAGACTTATCAATACGCCGACGATCAAATTTCTGGCGGATTCACAACTCGACACCGGAAAACTGATTATCAATGCCAGCTATAGGAACAGCCCGGAACACAGTACGGCGGCGCTCCAGCATGTCGTCTTACCCGGCTTATCTAAGCCGCACAGCCCACAGCTTGTCCTTGATGGACGCTTGATTAACCTAGAACAGGATGTCATCAATATCGGGCGCAATCGAGAAAATCAGATTGTGTTGGATGACAACACAGTTTCGCGGCATCATATCCAACTCCGCTTACGTGCCAGTGCTTATATGCTGTTCGACATCAATAGTCAAGGCGGAACTTTTGTCAACGGCGTTCAGATTAAAGAGCATCAGCTAAAATCTGGCGATTTAATCCGTATCGGCAAAACACAGATGCTCTATTTGGAAGAAAATAGTTTAAGCGACTCGCAAGATAACCCGACACAAGCCTTTGAACCGGATTTTTAGGCTTTAATGTGGCTATAACATGAGTGTTGAAGTTATCCTTTTACTGCTACGTATCATCTCGGCATCACTGCTGATTGGGTTTTTAGTGGCTTTATTTGTTGTGTTATGGCGCGACTATCAAAGTACAGTGAGCCAGTTACAAGCCAATCGCCGTTCTTATGGTCAGCTTATTGCGCTGCAAGAAATTGATGGTAATTACGTCATGCTTGGCGAGGTCTATCCCTTACTGCCCCTCACCAGTTTAGGCCGTGCGCCGACCAATACCATCGTCATTACTGACGGGTTTGCCAGCAGTGAACACGCGCTGGTCGTTTTACGCAATGGGCAGTGGTGGCTGGAAGATCGCCAAAGTCGTAATGGTACAACCTTGAACGATATGGCCGTTAATCAACCGATGATTATGACGGAGGGGGATGTCATCGGAATCGGCCAGAAGCGTTTTCGCTTAGAATTACAACCCTAGCCTTAATCCTCAACAAGGAGATTTTGTTCATGGCTGAAACTGTATCTATCGGCGTTATCGGCGGCTCCGGCCTTTATGACATCCCAGAAATTAGCGATAAGATCAGCGTTTCTATTGATACCCCTTATGGCAAACCAAGCGCAGACATCGTGATTGGGACACTGCGCGGCAAACGAGTCGCCTTTATCCCGCGACACGGTTTAGGACATGTCTACACGCCGACCACCGTACCTTATCGTGCCAATATTTTTGCGCTTAAAACGCTCGGTGTGCGTTTTATCATTGGCGTGAATGCCTGTGGTTCGCTTAGAGAAGAGTATGCGCCGGGTCATATCGTGATCCCCGATCAACTTTACGATCATACCAAAAGTGAGCGTGGTCGCACTTTCTTTGAGACTGGCCTCGTTGGGCATGTCTCTGTCGCGCAGCCGTTTTGTCCTGAACTGAGCGAACAAGTTTATCAAGCGACGGCAGCCGTTGGCGGAAATGTCCATCGCGGAGGTAATTTTATCATCATCGAAGGGCCGCGCTTTAGCACCAAAGGCGAGAGCCTTATCTTCCGTCAATGGGGATGCAGCATTATCGGCATGACCACCTGCCCCGAAGCCTTTCTCGCCCGTGAAGCCGAAATCGCCTACGCGACGATGGCGCACGTCACCGATTACGATGTATGGCACGAAACCGAAGCACCCGTCACGGTAGAAACCGTCATCCAGACCATGCACCATAATCTACAAATCGCGCAGCAAGCGATTGCCAAAGCAATCGAGACCTTAGACGAAAACGCTGTTTATGCCTGCCATAATGCGCTGGAAAACGCGGTGATGACTAACAAATCGTTGATCCCATCTGACGTTCTTGATCGCTTACAGCCCATCATCGGGCGTTACTTTAGCAACTAGCGATGGCTATAAACGTCTTGATTGGCGAGTCGGTAAATAAACCTGCTTTTGAGCTAAATTCGCGGATGGAACAGCGTCTCTTGTGGATTGCTGGCGCATTTATCGGCGTGAACTTTCTAGCGCTGACACTTATCCGTCCTGCGTATGGATTCACCCATAGTCTTTCTTTCGGCCTATGGATAGCTTGCGCCGTCATTGGCAGCCGGATTTTAGATCGTCGCCTACCCAAGCGCGATATGCTGTTGTTCCCGCTGGTGATGTTTATGAGTGGATGGGGACTGACGATTATTGACCGTTTAGCGCCCCGTTTTGCGGATCGACAAACAATCTGGTTGGGTGTTTCGGTTGGGGCGATGCTGTTGGTTGCCATTCTGCCGCAGACTATTCATTGGCTCAGAAGTTATCGTTATGTTTGGTTCACGATTGGGATGGGGCTGCTTTTTAGCACGATTCTCTTAGGGAGCAACCCAACAGGGCTATCCGGCACACCGCAGTTATGGCTGGGGACGGCGGGGGTTTTCTTTCAGCCATCAGAAGCACTAAAAGTCATCCTCGTTGCCTTTCTCGCCAGTTATTTAGCCGAGCAGTATCCTTCACTGCGAACACAAGGATTCGCCTCTGGTAATCATCTCTTTTCTACGTCGCCGCGCATTTATGGCCCGATTCTGATGATGTGGAGCCTATCTATCATCGTGCTTATATGGCAGCGTGATCTTGGCACGGCCATTTTATTTTTTATGGTGTTCTTGATCTTACTTTATGTCGCCACAGGCTATACGTTTATCCTATTGAGTGGTTTGCTGCTGATTGTTATCGCTGGATTCACCGCTTACAACCTGTTTGGGGTCGTCCAACTGCGGGTTGATATTTGGCTGAATCCTTGGCCTGAAGCAGACGGACGTGCATTTCAACTTGTGCAAAGTTTGCAGGCTTTCGCGGCGGGCGGCATTTTTGGGCAAGGGATTGGGCAAGGGTCGCCTGGCTACATCCCTGTCGTCCATTCCGATTTTGTGTTCGCAGCTATCGCGGAAGAATGGGGCTTACTCGGCAGCATCACGGTGATTGTATGTATCGCCATCTTCATCACGCGCGGCTTACGCATCGCTGCGCTGCAACAGGGGCGACCTTTCCGCACGTTGTTGGCTGTCGGCCTGACGACGCTGATTGGCTTGCAAAGTTTGATGATTATGGGCGGCGTTCTGCGCGTTCTACCGTTAACGGGTGTTACGCTCCCTTACTTAAGTTATGGTGGAAGCTCACTCTTGATGAGCTTTATCATGGTCGGCCTATTATTACGTCTTTCCGCCCAAGAAAATTAAGCCGTTTGTGCGCTTGATCTTTAAAAGATTGCTGAAAGCTGTTTATGCAATTCACTCGTGAAATCCACCGCCTGCTGCTTGGACTCTTGTTTGGCTTCATTTTGATACTCCTTTCCGCGACGTATTATGCCGTCATCGGGCCAGAGACGATTTTGCAGCGCGACGACAATGCGCGCTTATTTGAGGCAGAAGCGTCTATCCTGCGGGGCCGTATTTATGACAGAAATGGCAACTTATTGGTCACTTCGGTGCAAGATGAAAACGGCTTCGTCTCGCGGCGCACTTTTTATCCAGAAACCTACAGCGCACTCGGTTACTACAGCCTCCGTTATGGCGTAAGTGGCGCGGAATCAGCTTACGACACCCTCCTGCGTGGCGATAATCTCCCCTATGATTTAGGGACATACTTCGTTCAAGACATCCTGCACCGCCCCCGGCAAGGATCAGATATTCGCCTCACGCTTGATCTCAATGTACAGCGCGACCTTGTCCGTTTAATGCAGGATCATCAGGGCGCGGGGGTCATTTTATCGGTGCCGGATGGTGAAATCTTAGCACTCGTCAGCTTGCCGACGATTAATCCCAATACACTGGATACAAATTGGGCGCAGCTCCGCGCATCACCCGGAAACCCTTTCTTTAACCGCGTTTTGCAGGGCAAATATCAGCCGGGCAGTCTGATGCTGAATTTACTCATCGCGGCGGCAATCAGCAATCAAGTTCCACTGACGACCTCATTTACTAACGCGACTCGTCCCATTTTACTGGGCGATGTTGTACTCTCATGTGAAACGCCATCGGCCACAGCGACCCTTACGCTGCAGGAAGCCTATGAACTCGGCTGCCCATCGCCATTTGTAGATTTGGTTAATCAGCTTGACGGGGAAAATATCGGCACGTCATTTAGTCATTTTCAACTAGGAGAGCCATTCCTGCTGCCGGGTTTCGTTTCATCAATTCAGGCCCAACCCACAGTTTCTGCAAACAGCGCAATTTTATCGACACCATTTCCAGACGAAGCTATCACGTTGGAGGATGCGCTTGGACAAGGGCAATTAACTACCACACCCTTACGAATGGCACTGATCGCAGCGGGTATCGTCAATAACGGGAACGCACCGGAGCCGATTACCTTCTTAGCCTCACGCCCACCCAATACGACCGAATGG
>Ga0163154_10001634_pt1 | contig 34393 bp, 32 predicted proteins | sample OliLakLV19MP9P1_FD_148649 | JGI IMG/M metagenome (GOLD analysis project Ga0163154, IMG submission 148649) | Freshwater microbial mat bacterial communities from Lake Vanda, McMurdo Dry Valleys, Antarctica - Oligotrophic Lake LV.19.MP9.P1 | ecosystem: Environmental > Aquatic > Freshwater > Lake >... | reverse complement strand
ACTTAAAACAATGCAGCACAAATACATAATTTAAAGTCTTTATGATTGCTATAATGCAAAATAACAAAGAGATAATACAAATAAATCATAAAAAAATTTGGTTATTAAATCTCAAGTGATACTTTTGCATTGACCAACTTCTAAATTCAGAAATTTAATAATCATTTAGTTATGCCAAGCAAAAAGTACAAATTTTTATTAGGATTAATTATTCTAATAACCACTTCAACCCTCGCACAGGAAAAAACTGGCTCAGGTTACAGTATTTATGATTCGTCCGTTATATCAGCCAAAAACATGCCTCAGCAGAATGAGTTTTGGAACAATACCTATGCTTTTCCTGCAAAGCCCCGCAACATGTGGGAACTAGGTGTTTCAGTCGGCGCTCTTTCAATTTCTGGTGATGTTCCCTCTAAATTTCCAACCTTTGGGTTTGGTGTAAATGTTAGAAAAGCATTCGGTTATATTTTTTCCTTAAGATTACAATATGTTAATGGTACCGCAAAGGGTATGCAATGGCAAGGCGCTTCTAACTACGGAAAAAATGATGCCTGGAATACGACTGCAAACAATGGTAACCTCCCTGTTGGTAAAGGTTACAATCCGTATGTTAGAAATGGCAACGGAGTTTTAACTACAACAAACGGAGGTGCTTTTGTACCAGTTTACTATAATTACAAATCTAAAATCCAAGACTTGTCTTTGCAAGGTATTGTTACATTGAACAATGTAAGATTCCACAAGCAAAAAACCGCGTTCACATTTTATGGTGGTGGTGGTATAGGTTTTACTGCATTTAATACAATGGTTAATGCACTTGATGCTAGTAACAATCCTTACACAACATTATTCAATAATACATTCAACGCTCAAAACGGTGTTGTAGATTATTCTAAAAGAAGGGATATTCTTAAGCAATTGAAAGCAGGAATGGATAATACCTACGAAACTAAAGCTGAAACTGAAGCTGGTACTCGTCGGCCTCAATCCGGAAAAAATACTATCAAACCATCTGCGACTATTATAGCAGGTATCGCCTTTAAGTTAAGTAAGAGAGTTAATCTGGCTTTAGAAGATCGTCTTACAATAGTTAAATCAGATTTACTTGATGGTCAGCAATGGCAGGAGCATGCTTCTGGTGATGCTGTATTAACACGTGATCAGGATACTTGGAATTACCTTTCTTTGGGATTGAACTTTAATCTTGGAGCTAAAAGAGTTGAACCATTGTGGTGGCTAAATCCGTTAGATTATGCTTACAGTGAAATCAACCAGCCTAAGCACATGAAACTGCCAAAGCCAGTATTTGATGACGCTGACGGAGATGGTGTAACCGATCAATTAGATAGAGAGCCTAATACTGTTGCTGGTGCGCCAGTTGACACACATGGTGTTGCAAAAGATACAGATGGTGATGGGGTTCCAGATTACAAAGACAAACAATTAATTACACCTACTGAATGTCAACCTGTTGACGCTGATGGTGTTGGTAAATGTCCTGAACCAGCTTGTTGCAAGGAAATTAAGGCAAGTATGGCGGATATGATTAAGAAATCTGATTGTCCTACTGATTATCCAAGTTTAACTATTAAGGGAGTTTCTTTGTCATCTGATGCAAAAGCTTTATTAGGTTCTGTTGCTACAAGGATGAAAGATAATCCTACTTGTACTGCTACATTGTATGCTTATCCTAAAGCTGATAAGCGTCAACAAGCATTAGCTGATAAGAAGTTGGAAATGGTTAAAAATTATCTAGTTGAGAAATTGGGTATAAGTGAAGATAGAATAGCTGTAGAAAAAGTGATTGATGGTGGTGATTCAAATACTATAGATATTAAATCAAACTAATATAGTTTAACACATCTTATTGATTTCCCTCCCGAGTTGTCGGGAGGGATTTTTTTTAAAAGCATTTTTATTATAAATTCGACGTATTGGTTTCCATTATTCAACCTGGCATTTAAGGATAGTGTTTTTTGAAAAACCTTTTTCAAAATCTTAACTATAAGTTTTTTGGTATTGTATTTTTTGAAACGAATTTTGGCCTAAAAGCATTAGATTTGCACACTTTATGTTTCAAAGAAGATCAATAATTTTATTCCTGGCAATTGCATCTGTTTTATCTGCTTGTAATAGTAGTTTCAATAAAATACTAAAAAGTAAAGATTTTGAATATAAACTCAAAATGGCTGATAAGTACTTTGAGAATAAGGATTATCGGCAAGCGCAACAATTATATGAAGAATTATATCCGGTTTTTAAAGGCACAGATAAATTTGAAGAACTCTATTATAAAGATGCGTATTGCTTCTATTATTTAAAAAATTATCGGGATGCCGAAAATTTCTTTAAAGGCTTTCTGGAAGTATTTCCAAATAGTAGTAAGGCAGAGGAGGTTGATTTTATGCATGCGCTTTGTTTTTATAACCAGTCGCCAAAACTTGAATTAGAGCAAACAAATACGGCTAAGGCTGTTGGGGTAATGCAAACATTTATCAATACGCATCCGGGATCTACCCGTATAAAGGAGGCAAATGAAATCATTGATAAGTGCAGGGCAAAACTGGAAGAAAAGGAATTGCGATCAGCAGATTTGTATTTTAAGGTTGGTCAATACAGGGCTGCTGCTATTACTTACAGCAGTTTATTGAATAGCTATCCTGAATCTGCTTCCTCCGATTTATACAAGATGCAAACAATTAAATCCTATTATAAATTTGCCAGGTTAAGTATAGTTGACAAGCAGGTTGAACGGTATGAGAAAGTGATTGTAGAATACCAGGATTTTGCGGATCGTTTTCCGGAAAGTACATTGCTTTCTGAAGCAAAAGAATACAATAATTTAAGTTTAAACAACATTAAAGAAATTCAAGATGAGCAAATTAAGACGTCTTCACAGTTCTAGCACCAGTAGCGTTGTAGAACCCAAAAACCTGTTTGATCTAAAACAAAAAACAGGAAATCTGTATGAATCTATTGCAATTATTGCCAAGAGATCTAACCAGATAAATATTTCTATAAAAGAAGAATTGCACAATAAGTTGGAGGAGTTTGCAAGTCATACAGATAGTTTAGAGGAGATCCATGAAAATAAGGAGCAGATTGAGATATCTAAAGCTTATGAACGTATGCCAAACCCTGCTTTGCTGGCAACGCAGGAATTTATGGAAGACAAAGTTTACTATCGTAGAAATGAAGAAGATCTGTTTAGCTAATTTTATATATTATTTTACTATTCAATTAAATAAGTTACAGTATTTTTAGTTCCGCTTGCAAGCGGAACTTTTTTATGCTAAAAGGAAAGAAAATATTAATAGCTGTTACAGGCAGTATTGCCGCCTACAAAATTCCACAATTGGTAAGATTGTTGGTTAAGGATGGGGCCGAAGTAAAAGTTATAATGACGGAAGCTGCTAAAAACTTTGTTTCACCTTTAACACTATCGACACTTACAAAACAAGAGGTATTGAGCGGTCTTGCTGCAGGTGATACCTGGGTAAATCACGTTATGCTTGGCAGGTGGGCAGATATTATGTTGATAGCACCATTAAGCTGTAATACGTTGGCTAAAATGGCGGTTGGTTTGTGTGATAACTTACTTTTAGCCGTGTATCTTTCTGCTACTTGCCCTGTAGTAGTTGCCCCTGCAATGGATGAAGATATGTGGCATCATTTTGCCACAAAAAAAAACATTCATATATTGGTCTCTAATGGAGTGCAAATAATTCCTGTAGAATCCGGTGAATTGGCGAGCGGCCTGTTTGGTGAAGGTCGAATGGCTGAGATAGAAACTATTGCTACTTGGCTATATCAGTTTTTCTTAAAAAATCTTCAGTTTAAGGGTAAGAAAGTATTAATAACTGCAGGGCCTACATATGAGGCACTTGATCCGGTAAGATTTATCGGCAATCATTCATCCGGTAAAATGGGATTAGCAATAGCGAATAATTTTTTAAAAAGAGGTGCTGATGTAACATTGGTAATGGGACCCAATTCTCTAAAGGTGCCTGCTTCAGTAAAACTAATAAAAGTAACCTCTGCTGATGAAATGTATAATGCCTGTATTGCTGCTTTTCCAGATATGGATATTGCCGTAATGAGTGCAGCTGTTGCGGATTATACCCCTGTAACCGTTGTTGATGAAAAAATAAAAAAATCGGAGGATTATTTTATTATTGAATTGAAACGAACAAAAGATATTTTAAAGCAATTGGGATCTATTAAAAAAGAGGGGCAATTTTTGGTTGGATTTGCATTAGAAACAAATAATGAAAAGCAGTATGCCTTAAGGAAGCTGTCAGAAAAAAATGCAGATTTGATTGTGCTTAACTCTTTAAATGATACCGGTGCCGGGTTCGGACTTGATACAAACAAAATAACTATTTTTGATAAGAATCAGCAGGAATATCATTTTGATATTAAATCAAAAGATGCTGTTGCTGCTGATATTGTTGACATCGTATTTCAAAGCCAATTATGATAAAATATATTTCAAGTTTATTATTGATAGGCGCACTTTCTGCAAATCATCTTAAAGCTCAGGAGTTGAATGCCAGAGTAACTGTAAATAGCAACAGGGTAGGTAACACAGTACCAAGAAGCACTTTTCAAACCTTACAGAACGCACTTACAAATTTTTTAAACAACCGCAAATGGACAAAAAATGTTTTTCAACCAGTGGAAAAAATTGACTGTAACTTTTTATTGAATTTGCAACCAACTAATGAAGCAAATGTTTACAGCGCTTCTTTAACTGTACAAGCTGCCAGGCCTGTATTAAATACTACATATTTATCACCCCTTGTAAATTTTCAGGACGAGGATATACTTTTTAAATACATAGAGTTTCAACAATTAGAATTTAATGACAATAGAGTAGCTGGTATTGATGCACAAATTTCTAATCTTACTGCATCCTTTGCTTATTATGCCTATTTGATTTTAGGTTTTGATTTTGATTCTTATGCTTTAAAGGGTGGTGAACCATATTTTCAGTTAGCTCAAAATATTGTTAATAATGCGCCAGAAGCAAGGGGTATTAGTGGCTGGAAACCATTTGATGGTATCCGAAACCGCTATTGGATTGTTGAGAACATGCTCAACAGCAGATATACTATCATGCACGATATTTTTTATAATTATTACAGGATGAGTTTAGATAAACTTTACGAAGATGAAAATGCCGGCAGGGCAGAAATGTTGAATGTACTCAACTTGCTTAGTTCCTTTAATGCGGATAATCCCAATACAATGATCAACCAGTTTTTTTTTCAGGGAAAAACAACTGAGTTGATAAAGATTTTTTCAAAGGCACAACCTCAGGATAAATTAAGAGCATCGGAATTATTACAAAAGATGGATTTGACAAATGCGGGCCGATATAAAACCGAATTACAATGAGGTACTTACTGCTGATATGCCTGTTGTCTTTGTTTATAACATCTTGCAATAATAAAAAAGTTTTACTTTCTCCAAAAAAAATGCAAAATGTAATGTGGGACATGATTCAGTTGGAGGCTTATGCACAACAACCAGCGGTAATTGATTCATTAAAACGTAGAAAAACTTCGGTTTCTGGTTTGCAAAATCAAATCCTTGCACTGCATGGTGTAAATAAAGATCAATACTTAAAAAGCTACCAATATTACAATGAACACCCGGAAAGTATGCGGAATATCCTTGACAGTATTGCTGTAAATGCTGAGCGGGATAGAGATAAGATAATGGCAAAAAAATTTTCGGGTAATAAAATGAGTAAGTAAATCTCCACTATTTGCCCCAACGATACGTACTTATTTTTAAACCAGCTAAATCAATTATCCTGTCAACTACTGTTGCAGCCACCTCCTCAATGGTGGTTGGTTTACTGTAAAAGGATGGAGTTGCCGGACAAATAATTCCGCCTGCAAGCGTAACCGTTTCCATGTTACGGATATGCATCAAATTGTATGGGGTATCTCTTACCACACAAATCAATTTTCTTCTTTCTTTTAAAACCACATCTGCAGCTCTTGATACAAGGTCGTTGCTTATACCAGTTGCAATTCTTCCAAGCGTACCCATGCTGCAGGGAACAATTATCATAATATCATATTGTCCCGAACCTGAAGCAAAAGGCGCATGAAAATCCTGTTGGCCATAGAATTTAGCAGGATAGTTACTATATGCTTCATTATCTAATTCAGTCTTCCAAACTTCTTTTGCATTTGTTGTTAAAATTACAGACAACTCTTCCCATTGATTGCTTATAGCAAATAATTTATCCAATAAAACTTTTGAGTAAATTGAACCGCTTGCTCCTGTAATCGCTACTACAATTTTATGCATTATCTTGTTGTTAAAATTAATTGTCTAAGCTACAAAACAAATATTGTATGAAAAAGGTTACAAATTATTCTATAATCTTCCTATTGTTTTTCATTTTAGCTTCATTTAATTTTCCGGATAGAGAGAAAGTGCAATGGATGTCTGTAGCTGAATTACAAATAGCGTATAGTAAAGCTCCAAAACCAATTATTGTGGATGTTTATACCAGTTGGTGCGGTTGGTGCAAGGTTATGGATAAGGAGACCTACCGAAACGATAAAGTAGCTGATTATATCAATCAACACTTTTATGCTGTAAAGTTGGATGCAGAAGCTAAAGAGGTTTTTAATTGGAATGGCAAACAATATGCATACAACGATGCTTATCAATCTAACGATCTGGCTGTTTATTTAATGGGTGGACAAATGAGCTATCCTACAACGGTATTGTTGCCTTCATTAGCATCACAGCCCGGACCGATGGCTGGTTTTTTAAAACCAAACGAATTAGAAGCTCCATTAAAATTTTTTGCAGAAGACAATTATAAAACAACAACCTATCAGCAATTCATGCAAAGTTTTAAAGGCTCCTGGTAGTTGATTACAAATGTAGTTTTGTTGAGATAGTTGGTTTAGCGTTTAGCATTTTCAATTCTTTCTTTCGTTTTAATTCTGTATGGCTATGCTTAATATCCTTATTGCTTTTTAATAAATGATAATGGTTTCAACCGGGATATAATTTCCAGGCTTTTAGATAAAGGAAACAACTGATTACATCATTTGATAATTGTAATTTCCAACTTTATATAAATTAATGTCAATTCACCGGGAAACGCTGCAACGAAGATTAGGACTATTTCAGGCTACTGTACTCAATATGATCGATATGGTTGGTATCGGGCCTTTTGTAACGCTGCCAATTGTTATCGGTTTAATTGGCAGCCAATTTTTATATGCCTGGATTGCAGGCGCATTGTTATCTGTTATAGATGCAATGATTTGGAGTGAGCTGGGTGCGGCCTATCCTTTAGCCGGTGGCAGCTATAATTTTTTAAGAGAAGCATATGGTAAAAATGGCCCGGGCAGGATGATGGCTTTTTTGTACATCTGGCAAACAATGATACAAGCTCCATTGGTAGCAGCCTCCGCTGCAATAGGATTTTCGCAGTATTTAGTTTACCTGGTACCGCTAAATCTGCTGCAGCAAAAAATGATTTCCGGTGCAGTTATTATATTTATTACATTTTTATTGTATCGCAAAATTGATAGCATAGGAAAAATAGGCGTATTGCTTTGGAGTGGTGTATTGCTAACAATGGGATGGATTATTTTAGCGGGTATTCAGCATGGGAATTTTTTACAGCCTGCTGCAGAAGCGGCTTCAAATTTTGAATGGGGTAATATTGTTTCATTTGTGTTTGGCCAGGCATGTGTAAAAACGATTTATAGTTATTTAGGCTATTATAATGTTTGTCATTTAGGAGGTGAGATAAAAAAGCCTGGTATAAATATCCCACGTAGTATGTTTATTTCTGTAACTGGTATTGCAATTTTATACCTGGCAATGAACATGAGTGTAACAAGTGTAATTTCCTGGCAGGAAATACAACAATGGCAGGTTACAGGTAATAATAACTTTGTAGTAAGCACTTTTTTTGAAAGACTTTACGGCTCAAGGGCAGCCAACTTTGCAACCATTATGATTTTATGGGTTGCACTTGCTTCGTTATTTGCTGTTATGCTTGGGTATTCAAGGGTGCCTTATGCTGCAGCAGCAGATGGCGCATTTTTTAAAATATTTGCTAAGCTGCATCCCACCAAAAATTTCCCTTACGTTTCCTTATTAGTATTGGCCTCTTTTGCCTTTTTATTTAGTTTATTATTTAAGATGAAGCATGTGATAGATGCTATATTAGCGATGAGGATTTTACTTCAGTTTATTGGGCAGGCAATTGGTGTAATGTTATTGAGAAAGCGAAATGGTACAGCCGGTCTTCCTTATAAGATGCCCTTTTATCCTGTACCTGTGCTGTTGGCAATTGGTATGTGGTTATTCATTTTTTATGCAACCGGCATCACCATTATTCTTTCATTTTTAATTGTTTTTTGCAATGGCATAATTGTTTATTTAATCTATGCAAAATTAAAAAGATACTGGCCTTTTAATGATTCATCAAAGTCAGAAAATTAAATTATTACACCTCAAACAAGGAATTAAACTACACAATTTTTAGATTATTTCTACGTTCTTTAAAGTTAATACACGGGTAAAACAAAAGTGGTAAGATTTTTTTTCTTTTACATAATATACAAGTTCATTTTTTTTAAGAAGAGAATAATGTCGTCAAACACAATAATAGAATGATTTACGAGGTAAACTCTTGTTTAAATAGACAATATTTTATACATAAGAATAACAAATAGCATCTTAACACCAGGATACCTGTTTTTGTAATGTGTGGTTTGCAATAACTGGTTATACATTGATTATAGATACTAATAGTGATATGTGAGGCCAGTAAAAAACTACCCGGCATAAACAGTATTTAACAATTGTACATCAAATCTGATCCGGCTTTATTAATTGAATTTGCCAGGCAAATAAAATTTTATCCAATGCACTCAAAAACCTATCCTATTAAATATTGGGACTACCTTAAACAGGGTGTGCGAATGAAGAATTATAATTATTTCGGTGTTATAAAATATACACTTGCTGGCATGTTACTGGGCTTAATGCTGGTGGTTAATGCATTATTACTTAATTACCAAAGCGGTTTTAAAGGACCATGGTTTCATATTTTTGATTACTCTCCCGACTTTACAGTTATCATATTATCTCCCCTTATTTTAAGTATTTTATTTTGTTACATTGGTATAAGGCGTGAGCAACTTGTTTTTTTTAACAATCAAATAAAAGATAATTTATCGCATGAAAAACTGGTAAGCTCTGCTTCAGATATGCAAGTGCAATTATTGGCTAAAGTGGTAGCACAAATTAATGAGGCTGTAATTATTTCAGATAAAGACGGGCTTATTCAATGGGTGAACGATGGCTTTACAAATATTACAGGCTACAAGCTTGATGAAGTGCAATATAAAAGTGCAGCTTCATTTTTATATGGTCCGCTTACTGATAAACTGGTTATAAAAAAAATAGCTGAAAATCTTTTTAAAGGGGAAGCTATTGTTGAAGAATTAGTCAATTACAGAAAAGATGGTAGTAGTTATTGGGTAAGGGAGAGTATAAAAAATATCCATAATGATATTGGAGAAATATCCCATTTTATATCTATCCAAAATGATATCACCAATCGTAAAAAAAAGGAATTGGCTATAGAGGGTTTATACAAAGAAGTTGCTGATTACAAATTTGCACTGGACCAATCTGCAATCGTAATTATATTTAGTACTGCTGGAAAAGTAGTTCATGTTAACAAGCAATTTTGTAATATTAACGGGCTTGAAGAAGCAGAAATAATCGGGAAAGATTACAGATCAATCAGCCTTAGCATGAGGGATAAAAATATTATGACACCCATATGGGAAAAATTATCAACTGGCGAAATATGGAAAGGAGAATTGATAAACAGAAACCACAATGGTAAAACCTATTGGGCAGAAACTACAATAGTTCCATTACTTGATGTTAATGAAAAACCTCACCAGTTTTTAGCCATACAAACAGATATTACCGGACGAAAGGAATTGGAAAGTCAACTGTTAAACAATAAAAATAAACTTGAACTTGCTATGCAGGTTGCACAGTTAGGTGCCTGGGAAATTGCAACTGACAACACACTTTATTTATCAAAAGAACTGCGGAAAATTTATCATTTTCCTTTGGATGGTGATATTTCTCTGGAAGAATTATTTAACAAAATGCATCCCGACGATGTAAAATTTATGAGAGAAAGTATGCACCTGGTTGATGGTGCAAGGGAGCTGGCAGGGGTAGAATTCCGGTTTCTAATTGATGAAAAAGTGCGGTATATGGCTTCAAATATTTCTCCTCGTGTTAATGAACACGGAATATTAATTGGCTCTTTTGGAACAGCAAAAGATATTACCCAACGCAAGCTTACAGAACTGGCTTTAAAGAAAAGTGAAGAAGAAAAGGCCGTGGTGCTTAACAATGCTCAAACAATGATCTGCATTCATGACATGCAGGGTAAAATAATTGATGTAAATACTGCTGGCGAAAAAATGAGTGGTTTTACTAAGGAAGAAGTAATCGGCATTAATCTTAAATTATTGGTGTCACCGGAATTTCAGGATCATTTTGATAATTATATAGCAGAAATCACAACGAAAAGAGCTGCTACGGGATCTCTGCAAATAATAAATAAGGCAGGTCAAAAAAGAGTTTGGCTTTACCAGAATGCAGTTTATGAAAACAACGGCAGTTCGCCTTACATTATTGCCAGTGCAATTGATATTACAGAATCGGTAAAAGCACAAAATGAGATTGAAAAACAACGGCAGTTTACGCGGCAGATTATTGATAATAGCCCCAATGTAATTTTTGTGATGAATGAACAACAACAAATTGTACTCAGTAATAAAACCTTTTGCGAATATTATAGTTACAACAAAAATGAATTTCCTTTTGCAAATGAATTATCAAAAGGAGAGGAAGATATTTTTTTAGGCGACTATTTATCTATGATGGACATGGAGGATGGTGAGATTATAAGGCTGGAAGGAAGCGTGGAAAATAAAGACTACGGTAATGCACCCAGCTGGTTCAACATCATAAAAAAATGTTTCAAGGAAAAAAATGGTAAAAAATATATTTTAGGTTTTGGTATGGATATAACAAGCCGCTACCAGATAGAAACTGATTTGATAGCAGCCAATGAAATGGTAGAACGATCAATGAAAGTGAAAGACCAGTTTATTTCCAATATGAGTCATGAAATACGCACACCATTAAACGCAGTGATAGGCTTTACGGATTTGTTGGCAGAAACTACTTTGAATAACGAGCAGGCCGGGTATATTGAGATTGTTAAAACAGCTTCACAAAATTTATTGGCGCTTATTAATAATATATTAGATTTATCAAAGATAGAATCTGGAAATATTTCTCTTGAAAACTTACCGATAGATATAAAGCATATTGTAAACAGTGCTGCTAAAATTGTTGAACCAAAAGCAAAGGGTAAAGGAATAAATATTATTTGTAACATATCCCCAAATATTCCTGAAAGACTGATGGGAGATCAGTTGCGGTTATCTCAAATACTGTTTAATTTATTGGGAAATGCAGTTAAGTTCACTGATGAAGGTCATATAGAAATAGTTTGTAAAATGGTAAGTGGTTCGGATAGTAAAAAGCAGTATATCTCATTTACTGTAAAAGATACCGGCATAGGTGTAGCAGAGGAAAAACAACACGATATTTTTAAAAGATTTACCCAGGAAAATTCAGATACACAAAGATTATACGGGGGAACTGGCCTTGGTTTAAATATTACAAAAGGTATAGTGGATATGTTTGGAGGAAAACTTACGCTGGAAAGTGTACCGGGTAAAGGAAGTTCATTTCATTTTATTTTACCGTTTAATAAATTTGAAAATGCCGGGCTTATTGATAAGTTAGTTGATGAAGAACACGATAGCCTCTTTGTTGGTAACACAAATCCGGTTCATGTACTGCTGGCAGAGGATAATATGATAAATGCGATGTTAGCTCAAAAGGTATTGCAAAATGGAGGGTTTACAGTAGATCACGTAGTAAATGGTGCACTGGCAATAGAAAAACTGCAGCAACAAAAATATGATGTTGTATTGATGGACATTCAAATGCCTGTAATGAATGGTATACTGGCAACAAAATATATCAGGCAGTTATCCGGAGCAATTGCAAAAATACCCATTGTTGCAATGACAGCACATTCCTTATCTGGTGAAATGCAAAACTGCTTCAATGCAGGGATGACAGGTTATGTATCAAAACCATTTAGACCCGAAAATTTATTTTCGGCTATTAGTGAGGCAATAAAAGTACAGCTGGAAAATAAAGAATCAACTTTTTCGTTACCCGAATAGCAAAGTATCTATTTACTCAAAACCCTATTGTTAATTGTTAATCCGTTAATATGCTAAAATATTTTTATCCCATTGCAGTCGTATAATCTTTCAAAGAAATAAGTTGCTGTATTTTTTTTCATTGTAAAATGAATAAAGCAACCATTGATTGTATACAATTAATTTACACAGAAAAAATCCAAAAACCTACCCAATCCCTACGAAAATGATGAATGAACCAAACATTACAATAGACCTTACCTACCTGCATACAGTAACAGGGGGTGATCGCCTATTTGAAAAAATGCTTTTAGAAGGTGCTGTAGAAGATATTCAATTAAAAATAGATGCCCTACAAATGGCATGGGACCAGGAGGATGCCACTACCATTCGCAGCAATGCACATTCTCTTAAGTCATTAACTGCTATTGCAGGATTGACACAAATAGAGCAATGGAGTAAAATAATCGACCAGATATTTGCGGATGGAATATTTCATTCAAAAACAAATGAGTCAATAATTGGAATCATTAATGGATGGGGACTTGCTAAACCCAAGCTCCAAAAAATGCTGGCTTCTTACTAATAAGAATATATTATCGCCCCAATGCCTCTTTTAAAAAAGTGGTATTGGGGGTTTTAATTCTTTTTAAAAGCTAATGCCGCTTTAATTCGGAATGCCTCATTTTGTGTTAATGCAATCCTGAAATCATTTAGCCAACGTTGTAGTTTGGTATTTTCCTGCATGGTAAGGTTATTGAAAAAATAGGCGGCTTCAATTTTTAAACCGTCTTTAAGCGTAGTATAAAAAGCTTCTGTTAATACAAATGCGGTACTGCCATTCTTGATACCAAAATGTTTGTATATTTTTTGGTTGGCCGGATTTTCCATAATAGTTTCCAGCACATCTGCCAGCACGCCATATGTATTGGCATCTAAAAAGCGCCGGTTATTAAGAATGCTACACAGTTGGGTATAGTTTTTAGTGGTGGACGCTGTAAGCCGGTCGCTCCACAATTGCTGCATATTTATCGATAAGTCTTGAGGCCTGAATTTTTTCTTTAAAACAGTATCATATTTTAAAGCATTGTGTATCTGGTAAATCGTTTTACAATAAGCTTCTTCAGATAAGTTTTTAATTCCTTTTATAATACTGGCTTCTTTTGCATTCCTTGGGTTTTGGTAAAGAAACAAGGAAGATACCAACGGAAATACGGCTGTATGTTCTGTAAGCCCAAACAGCTGTGTATTGTTTTTAACATTGTCTAATCCTAATAGGTCCAGTAAATATTCAGTATTGGCATTGCTGCTAAACATAATCATACCTCTTGCAATATCAATCAGTTTAATACTGTCCTGATGAATGTGATTGATACTGCTTTCATATTTCAGCCAGGCAGGGTGTGCTCCACCATCCGTAAAGGGCAGGTAGTATTTGTCGGGATCAGTTAGGGCCACCAGGCTATTTTCATCTATTACGTTACCCGCTACCTGCTTGGCAAATTCTATTGCAATTAATATTTTTACGGTGCTTGCCAGTGGCATCAGGGTGTTTTCATTTTGCTTTGCCAGCAGGCTGTCATTTTGAATTACATAAAGCGATGCCCTGTCTTTATTGTTAAGAATAAACTGAAGTAAAGAATCTGCCTTTGCCTGCCCGTAAATACTGCCTGTTAGCAGCAGGGATAAAAATATTAAAATCTTATGAAATAATTTTTGTAGTGTAGGCACTATTTATTTTTTGAATAAACTACCGGCAGTTTTGGTTAATTAAAAATTATTTTTCCACATCATACTTTCTACGGGCTTATTGTGCTGACCGCTGTATTTGGCGTTTTTCTTTTGATTGTATTTTACTTCAATTTCCCCATCTACCGGGAAATAGATTAACTGGCCAATGGGCATACCTCCATAAACTCTTACTGGTTGCTTTACTGAAATTTCCAGTGTCCAGTTGCCGCAAAACCCTACATCACCTTTGCCTGCAGTGGCATGTATGTCAATGCCAAGGCGGCCGGTAGATGATTTGCCTTCCAGGAAAGGTACATGGGCATGCGTTTCCGTATATTCATCAGTTACCCCTAAATAGAATACATGTGGCAACAATAAAATGCCCTCTTCAGGAATTTCAAACTGGGTAATTTCATTGTGCTTTTTTGCATCCAGTTCATTGTTTTTGTAGGTAGCCAGGTATTTACCCAGGTGCACGTCGTAGCTGTTGCTGCCAAGACATTCTCTGTCGTAGGGTGCTATTTTAATGGTGCCTTTTGCTATTTCTTCTAAAATGCGCTTATCGCTTAAAATCATTTGTATTGTTTGGAGTTTATATTGGTTGTGTTGTGGTTAAATAATAGTGGTTTGATAAATTAGTAGATTTTTGTCTACTTTGCCGGCTACAAATTATCACTCATTCCGGTAACACTTATTTAAAAACAGCTAGTGCAATGTATGAAATGAAATAACGTATCGATTTGTGACCCGATAGGTATCGGGTGGTGAATGGCAAAATATTCACCATTCACCATTCACCATTCACCATTCACTTTCCAGCTAGTCTGTAAATGTACTCAATCAATCAGCTATATGCCTTTGGTTTATCAACAAAATATCAACCCTGTTACAAAGCTCGGTGTTTGGCATATTGGCGAACCGGAAAATTTCTTTCTTCAGCAGGTTCCGTTAGAGCGATCCATAACCCATCCCAACAAACGGCTGCAACACCTTGCCGGACGTTATTTGCTGCAAGAGTTGTACCCCCAATTCCCCTACAGTCTTATTCGGATAGCCGCTACCCGTAAGCCTTTTCTTGAAAATGAATTGTATCATTTTAGTATTTCTCATTGTGGTGCTTATGCTGCCGCAATAGTGAGTACGGGCAACAGGGTAGGGGTAGATGTGGAATTGATGACTACCAAGGTAATTAAGGTAAAGCATAAGTTTCTATCGCAAAAAGAACATGCGATGATACATAGCCTTACGTTGAATAATTCAATTGAGTTATATCACCAGCTGCTTACAACCACCTGGAGTATTAAGGAATCCTTGTACAAATGGTATGGCGATAATGAGGTTGATTTTATTGAGCATTTGCATATTGAACAAATAAACCTGAAAGAAAACCAGGGAATTGCTGATTGCCTGTTTTTAAAAGATGCAGCAATTGAATTGCAGGTTCATTTTTTATGGTTCAATAATAATTGTGTTTCCTGGGTGGTAAGTTAGTGTTAAGGGTGAATGGTGAATGGTGAATGGTGAACGGTGAATGGTGAATGGTCAATATTTCACCATTCACGATTCACCATTCACGATTCACCATTGCCCATTGCCCTTTGCCCATTGCCGATTGCTCATTCACCATTGCCCATTGCCCATTCACCATTCACCACATCATTTTCTTCACTTAGCACTACCTCACTAGCCTTCAATCAAATCTGTATCCGTTCCATCAAGTAACGGTATATCACCAACCGAAGCCCCTGCTATTCCTTTAACAGAGCCATAGAGGGCGCTGGTATTCAGCAATACTTTTTCCAATTGCTTTTCTCTTTCTTTCCAAATTTTTTCCATCTGCATCCGCTCCCTGCTGATGCCGTTTTTGATTGTCATAAAACCTTCTGCAATGGCTTCTATTTGTCCACGAAATTCTATACCGGTCAAATAATCGTATAGCATCTGCATTTTATCTCCTTTGTTTTCCTGGCTTTTTTGTACTTCCTGTATTTGTATAATTCCTTTCCTCAGCAGGTAGGCCACGCTGCCTACTTCATTAAACGTACATATCCAAATGCCATCTCTTTCCCCAAACCGCTCCATATCTTTTGGTAAAGCCTGCGTTACTAAAATGGCAACATCAACTCCCCGGTTTCTTTTATCATTTTTTAGTTTTTCTACCCAGGCATTATTCCAGGTTTTGGTACGTTTACTTTCGTAAATTATTTTGCCGCATTCCTTGCCTGCATGGTTGCGTACAACCTGTATGCAATCTGCACCTTCCACGCCTTTACCAACTTCTTCAATCATATCAAAGGGAAAGTTTTCTTTTAAAATCTGCTCCAGCAATAACTCCTGCACTTCACCCTGCCGTTGCATAGAACTCTGTTCTGCCCTGCGTTTCATCTCTTCGGCCAGTTTGCGTTGCTCCTCCAGTTGCACCTGCAACTCCTTTAGCTTCAATTGAAATTCTATATCTTTTAATTGATTTTTTTCTGTTTCCTGTTTGTGTATTTGTTCAGATAGCACAACTCTTTCTTCCTGTAATCTTTTTTGCAGGGTGATATCCAGTTCGGCTTCTTTATTTTTCAACAACTGTTCTTTTTGTAAAAACTCCAGTTCTTTTCTTCTTGCTTCCAGCAGCTTTTCTTCATTGTTTTTATTGTTGCTTTCCAGCATCCGGACTTTGTTTTCAAAATCGGCTGCAATACTTTTTCCTAATTGCTCCTGTAGTTCGGTCTCTAATTTTAATTTTTCTTTCTGAAGCCTTTGGGTAAATAATTCATTTTCATTTTTCTTGGTCTCTTCAAATTTTTGTTGATCTGCCAGCAATTTATTTTTATCCTGTTCTATTACATCTAAAGACAGCTGCAATTTTTCCTGGAACTGTTGCTGGAACTTCTGCTCAATTTCTGCGGCAATTACATTTTCCACATCAAAATGATGACCACAGTTGGGACACTTAATATCGTTTGGCATTGAGTATTTTTTTACTATTAAACAATAGGTAAATTAGTGAATAATATTTTTATGAACCCGACAGAAGTTTTTCAATTTAGCTTCATTGGCGTCGCACTCGTGTACATTTTATCTATAAGCAGCAAAAAACCAACTCATTAATTTATTACTTACTTAGTATAAATAGAAATATAGAAATTGATTAACAGGTTGGCATTCCAGATATTATTTGTCACTGTTTGAAGATATTCAGTTAAAAATAAATTATGTCGTTATCGCTAAAAATTATTTAAGCTTCAACACATTTCTCCAGTGCCTGTATAATATCCTGTAAAATATCATCCACATGCTCCAGTCCGACAGATATTCGGATAAGGCCCGGCGTAATATTGGTTGCAAGCCGCTCTTCCTCACTTAGTTTGGCATGAGTGGTACTTGCAGGGTGAGACGCAATACTTCGGGTATCGCCCAAGTTGGCTGTTAAGGAAAGCATTTGCAAATTATTCAAAAATATTTTTCCGCTTTGGAGTCCGCCTTTTAAATTAAAACACACAATGCCGCCACCATTTTTCATTTGCTTACGGGCAATCTCGTATTGCGGATGACTGGGCAAATATGGATATTTAAGCCACTCAATTGCAGGATGATTTTCCAGTGCTTTTGCAATGGTAAGTGCATTGGATGCATGACGCTCCATACGAACATCCAATGTTTCTAAACTTTTACTAAGTACCCAGGCGTTAAACGGAGAGAGTGCCGGCCCGGTGCTTCTGCAGAATAAATATATTTGTTGAACCAACTCTTTTTTTCCTACTACGATGCCGCCTAAAACACGTCCTTGTCCATCAATCCATTTGGTGGCGGAATGTATTACCAGGTCGGCTCCAAAATCAATAGGCCGTTGGTTTACAGGAGTCGCAAAGCAATTGTCAACATTCAGCAAAAGGCTATGTTTTTTTGCCAGACCATTCAACCATTCAAGATCTATAATAGCCAACCCCGGGTTGGTAGGGGTTTCTATGTAAATCATTTTAGTATTGGGCCGGATGGCAGCTTCCCACTCCTCAGGCTTATCGGCACTTACATAGCTACTTTCTATGCCATAGTTGGGCAGCAGTTTTTTTATAACAGTATGCGTACTGCCAAAAATAGAATTGCAGGAAAGCAGGTGATCTCCTGTTTTTAACAATGCCATAAAAGATGCAAATACAGCCGCCATTCCGGTGGCCACTGCATAGCCAGCTTCGGCCCCTTCCATTACAACCATTTTATCAACCAGTTCCTGTACGTTTGGATTGCTGAAACGGCTGTAGATATTATCATCCGTTTCATCAGCAAAAGCTGCCCTCATTTCTTCTGCAGTATCAAAACAAAAACTGCTTGTTAAAAACAGGGGCGTAGCATGTTCCATTTCATTGGTGCGTTCTGTCTGTATGCGGATGGCCTCGGTGATTGGATGTTTCATAATACTGTGGTGAATGGTGAATGGTGAATGCATCGGTTACTTCATAAAAATACTTTAAAACCCAGCTGTTGTTTTTCGTGAGTCATCTCAATCCCGGGATAAACCTTACCGCTGCCCCGGCACCCACTTGTATAATTCGTTCTTTTTGCATCAACTATTTTGTAAGAATAAAGCAAGCGACAACGATTTCAGGGCAAGGTGATACCGTAATTAAAGTTGATAAAAGATTTATTGTCGAAAGGCTCCGAAAAAAATCAGAGTAGACTGGCCAGATAGCAGCGTAAAGCCCGGTGAAGGTTTTGTGTGTTGGATCTGAGCCGTACTTGCAGCGAATAGCTCCTGATAAAAAATCGGGACAAGCGCAAATAAAACTGACTGAAAAACAATAGTTGACAGCCCCGCAATTAAAATCAATTTTAAATTAAGCCCATTTTAATACTATTAAAGACCTGCCTTAAACAACCTCAAACTATTTTGAACAATTTAAACAACCTTCAACAATCTTAAACAATTTTAAACAATCTTCACCAATCTTAAACAACTTTAAACAATCTTCACCAATCTTAAACTATTTCAACAACCTTAAACAATCTTCAACCAATCTCAGCTATCCCGCCAAAACTACTTCCCAACTCAGCTCCGTGCCACTTTTTTTAAGCGTTTCGGCAACCGAACAATATTTATTCATGGATAACTCACAAGCCCTTTCTGCTTTTTCTTTATCTATTATTCCGGTTAAGGTAAAAACAATTTTAACTTGTTGCCAAAGTGTTGCATCTTTTCCCTGTTCTCTCTCACCTTCAATATGAATAGAAAAATCATCAACCTGCTGGCGCTGTTTTTTTAGGATCATCACTATATCGATGGCACTGCATCCGCCCAAACCCATCAATAACATTTGCATGGGACGTACGCCATAATTATCACCACCGGTTTCAATACTGGTATCCATACGTACGGTATGCCCATTGGCATCTGTAGCTTCAAAACCAAAATCTCCTTTTTTCCTTTGAAGGTTTACTGATATCATTTTATAAAATTTTATACAAATATAAATGCTCAAGCCTTTACTTTGCAACTGTATACTACTTTGATGGAATATTTTAATTACCCCCAAACCTTTGTATTGGAATGTGGTGACACCTTAAGTGGTATTACTATTGCGTATAATACTTATGGGCAACTTAATAACGATAAAAGCAATGTGGTATGGATATGCCATGCCCTTACGGCCAACCCGGATGTAGCAGATTGGTGGACGGGGATTGTGGGCAGTCAGCATGTAATTGATCCTGCAAAATATTTTATAGTCTGCGCTAATATTTTAGGGTCATGCTATGGAAGTACGGGGCCATTAAGTATCAATCCTGCAACCGGTGAACCTTACCATCATAGTTTTCCTTTTATTACCATCCGGGATATGGTTCAGGCACACATTCTTTTACGCAAGCACCTTCAAATACCATCCATATTTTTAATTATTGGAGGTAGTATGGGTGGATACCAGGCTATGGAGTGGTGTATTATGGAAAATAGCTTTATCAATAACCTGTTTTTATTGGCTACTTCGGCAACAGAAAGCGCATGGGGCATTGCCATCCACACAGCACAACGCCTGAGTATTGAGGCTGATGGAACGTGGCAAACTTCGCAAGTGAATGCCGGAGCCAAAGGTCTGAAGGCTGCACGGGCAATTGGTATGCTCACTTACCGCAATTACAATATCATGGTTCAAATGCAAAGTGATGCTGATACAGAAAAGCTGGATAATTTTAAGGCTTCCTCTTATATTGAGCACCAGGGAGAAAAACTGGTAAGCCGATTCAATGCTTTTAGTTATTGGTTGCTTACAAAAACAATGGACAGTCACCACATTGCACGAGGCCGGGGTGGAAAAGTGGAAGCTGTATTAAAAAAACTTTCTCAACGTACCCTGGTAATTGGTATCAGCAGCGATATTCTTTGTCCGTTAGTTGAACAGGAGATGCTGGCAGGCTATATTCCCAACTCAAACTTAATAGTAATTGATTCCGATTATGGTCATGATGGTTTTATGGTTGAATCTGTTATTATCTCACAGCACCTTGCTTCCTGGCTGGCTGGTAGTCAATTTTAACCTTTATATAATTGGTTTGAGAATAGCTTTAAAACAATTGGCAAGTTTATTGGTTAGGGGTCCCGGGATACTATTCTCAAAAACATGATGTAGAAATGATATTCAATGTTTAAACATCGTATATTTGTTTTTTAAAACGATCAAACAAATTAAAATGAATCCTGGTATCAAAAAAAATTGGATAAAAAAGATGTTAATTATTGCTGCTATTTTATTGGTGGCAGGTGTTGGTTTTATATGGTATTTGTTTTCCGAAAAATTCGACGATACCGCCAAGGTAAAAGCTGAATATTCAGTACCGGCGGCTCAATTGATACAGGAATTTAAAACCAATCTTGCAGAGGCTAATAAAAGATATACAGAAAAAATTGTAGCGGTTACCGGGCGGGTTACTGGAATAGAAAGTGCAGACACGACAATTAATATAAAGATGACAGATACTACCTCCGGTTCTTATATAATATTTGCCTTTCAATCACAGGATATGAACACGGTAAAACAAATTAAGGAAGGTGATAGTATTTCTTTAAAAGGCAGTTGTAGCGGAGGTGAGTACAGTAATATTCTGGAAGCCCATTTTATCAATTTTAAACGTTGTACCATCAATTAAATCGAACTTTATAAATTTCTTAATCAATTTAAAAAAAACACAATGAAAAAAACAATTGTACTATTAGCTTTTGCATGCGGCGGTTTGGCAGTATTTGCTCAAAAGAAAACAACAACTTCCGCAACGGTTAGCTTTGATGCTACCACACCTTTAGATGCATTACCAAAGGCAGAAAACAAAACTGTAATTGCAGCTATTGACGCAAAGGCCGGAACAGTTATGTTTGAGGCACTTGTAAAAAGTTTTGGTTTTAGCAATCCAATGATGCAGGAACATTTTAATAGTCCAAAATGGTTTGATTCTGAGAAAAATCCTAAAGCCAGTTTTTCAGGAACTATTACCAACCCTGCAGATGTAAACTTTGCAAAAGATGGCGTTTATAAGGCTAAAATTGCTGGTGCTCTTACACTTAAAGGAATTACCAATGATGTAAACACAGATGCAACTATCGAGGTTAAGGGAAATATGTTAAGCACAACTGCAACTTTTACAGTTAAACTGGAAGATTATAAAATTAGTAACGCTGGTGGTAAATTAGCTGCTGAGCCCACAATTACTGTAGTTGCGGATTTGAAGTAATTTTTTTAGATAACTATATTTTTAAGCCTTTACCTCTTTTGGTAAAGGCTTTTTAATTTTGCGCCATGCTTGCCGTAGTTCTTTAATCACCAATTGTTGCAAAAATACCTTCAGATAAATGTTGAGTTTCGCACAATTGAAAGTGGTATAATTATTTGTTTGATTTTGGATAAGTGCACAAACATATCGTGGCAAGTTTCTAATTACTTTAAAATACACTGTAATTAATGGTTTACAGGGTTTTTGGGTTCACTTTCCCTCATTGATTTTCATGTTTTTTACTACATTTTAGTTCATTTAAAATGTATTGCTTTAGGAAAAATCTTTTCTTGAATAACTCATTCTTTCTGCTATTTAATACCAATGAAATTAAATGGGTTCAGTTCAAATATTCGTAAGCCTTATTCCTGAAATTGTTACATTATTTAGGACAGGTATTGATTTAAATGCAAAAATTCCTTTCAGTACCTTAAAACTAAAATCTCCGCTGTTACTGAAATTTTAAAGTAGACTATAGAAGAAATAGCTACTTTAAAGGGCTTCTAAAGCCAACTCATCCATTTTGAATCGAATGAGTTAATTATCAAAGCCCCTTTTGAATAATTGAATAAAATAGTACTTCTACACTTCAATTGGTTTCATCTTAGGTACCAGCAAATGCATTATAAACCAGGCTAACAAATAGGCACCTCCGCAAACAAAAAACATTATGTAATAAGCAGTTTCAATTTCACCCAAAGCACGGTAATGGACAAACAAATTCTTTTGTACAAATAAGGAAAGAAATATGCCACCCAATGCACCAAACATACCACCAATGCCCACCACTGCGCCGATTGTATTTTTGGGAAACATATCACTTACTGTAGTAAATATGTTGGCACTCCATGCCTGGTGGGCTGCTGCTGCAAAACCAATGATAAATACTGCGAGCCACATATTATCGCTTCCTAACAACTGGGCAAACACAATGGGTACTACACAGACAGCATAAATAAACATGGATGTTTTTCTTGCCCTGAATACCGGCCAGCCACATTTTATAAAATACATTGGTAGCCATCCGCCGCCAATACTGCCTGCAACAGAAATGGTGTAAACCAAAGCCACAGGCAATGCAATGGCTGTGCCTTTTAATCCATACTGGCTTTCTAAAAAATCGGGCAGCCAAAAAAGATAGAACCACCAGATGGGGTCGGTTAAAAATTTACCCATCACAAATGCCCATGTTTGTTTAAAGCCCAATAATTTTATCCATGAAATATTACTGGCCGCTGAGCTTGTGTTGTCTAAAGTTTTTATTTTTTCTTCCTCATCACTGTTGATATAGTTTAATTCAGCAAGCGAAAGGCGTTTTTGTTTTGCTGGAACTTCGTACAATAAAAACCAAAATATCAGCCATACAAAACCAAATGAACCGGTGATGATAAAAGCCCATTGCCAGCCCCAATGTGTATTGATCCATGGCACAGAAAGTGGAGCTATTATAGCTCCTATATTAGCACCTGAATTAAAAATGCCTGTTGCCAATGCTCTTTCTTTTTTAGGGAACCACTCAGCAACTGTTTTTATTGCTGCCGGAAAATTACCTGCTTCTGTAATTCCCAACACACTTCTTGCCACACCAAAACCAAAAGTACTTGAAACAAATGCATGGCACACGGCGGCGATGCTCCATAAAAGTGTAGCTAAAAAATATCCCAGCTTTGTGCCAAGTTTATCTATCAACCTGCCAACACCTAACATACCAATAGCGTAAGAAACTTTAAACGCAATTTCTATGTTGGCATAATCACCATCGTTCCATTTAAACTCTGTGGTGAGGGTTGATTTTAATAAGCTGATAACAGCCCTATCGAGATAATTAATGGTGGTGGCAAAAAATACCAGGCTGCAAATTGTCCAGCGGTATTTTCCTATGATAGCATTGTTCATTGTTGTGAGTGCTTTATTTCTTTTATCAACTCCAGTACTTCCTTTGTTGCTTTTTCGATGCTGTCGTAATCTTTTTGTTCCATTAGTTTTTTGCTGATAAGCTTACTGCCCATGCCCACTGCACAAACACCTGCTTTAAACCATGCTCCAATATTTTCGCTGGTTGTATCCACTCCGCCGGTTGGCATAAATAATAATTTGGGGAAAATATCTTTGATAGTTGTAAGAAATTCAATGCCCAGTATATTACCCGGAAAAAGCTTTATGAATTTGATACCTGCATTTTCTGCGGCAATTATTTCAGATGGCGTCATGCAGCCAGGAGCATAAAAAATATCATTGCTCATTGCATACTCCGCCACTTCATTTACAAAGCCGGGGCTTACCAGAAAGTCAGCACCAGCACTTATATAGTCTGTTGCCTGCTGTATATTTTTAATGGTGCCAACTCCCAATAACAAATCGGGCATATCGATATTTTTTAGTTCCACCATTTTTTTAAAGTTGCTGAAAGCCGCTTCGCCACGGTTGGTGTATTCAACTGCTTTTACGCCTGCTTTATACAAAGCTTTCAGCACTTCAGTACTCACCGTTTCATCCGGATTAAAATATAAAGGAAGCATACCCTGAAGTACAATTGCATCTGTTACCTGTTGTGATTTACTCATATTTATATTTTTACTTTGACGACTATTTTTTTTATAGCTCCTTCACCAATCATTGGCGCATGTACATCTCCTGGATAGAATACGGCAAACTGTCCGCCAGTTAACTGAAAGAAAGTATCCGGGGCATCACTAAAAAAACGAACATCTTTTTCCGCATTGTACTCACCATTGGGTGTGTTGCATTTTTCTCTTGGTTTCCAGCCGATGGTCTCTATGCCATTGATGCAAAGCTGTATGTCAATATTTTTATCATGGCATTCAAATTTTGAAAGGCTGGCTTCTTTTGTTTTTCCGGGATTATTACTGATGATCGCAATAAGGCCTTCAGCAATTTCGGATTTTCCATCGGCAGCATTTTCTAAATCTGTTTGGTTGATAAAAGTAAATGCTTGTTCAAACAAAGGATGAAGTATGAAATACTTTGATGCGTTTTGTATGCTGTCTACTATCATTTTAAAACTGGGTTATTATTTAAAAAAGTTTCTGTGTTCAATTATCGATGGTTTAATAATTATTCCGCACCATTAATTTTACAGAAGTTTAGTTTAGTAGGTTTAGAAGTTTAGTTACCGCAATAAATTTCAAAATATTATTAAATAGTTGCGCTATCCCATAATTAAAGTTCAAAAAAAGGTATGCGGTACGAGTGATTCCTAAGGCTGCACACAAAACTTTCCCGGGATTTGCAACGACACAACGATGTTTAATTGAAAGATAAAAGCTGGCTCCATAATATTTTTTTACAACAACAATATTTGAATCTTCTTATCACCCCTTCAGGGGATGGGGGCTTTATCGTTGTACACGGCCGCTACCGTCACCTTTTACTAATTCTTTTACTTCGCTTAATGTTGCATGGTTTAAGTCGCCGGGAATGGTATGTTTTAATGCACTTGCAGCCACACCAAACTCTGCAGCTGCTGCCATTGGCATACCGGTTACCAATCCATAAATTAATCCGCTGGCAAAACTATCGCCGCTGCCCACACGGTCAACTATGCGTACATTGTATTGTTTGGTATGATAAAATTCATTGCCATCATAAACCAACGCACTCCAGCCGTTATCGCTGGCACTGTGGCTTTCTCTTAATGAAGATGCAATAAATTTGAAGCCGAATTTTTCTTTCATTTGTTTGAACACATCTTTAAACCCATCCAGGTTCAGTTCACCTTTTGTTACGTCTGTATCTTTTGCTTTAAAACCTAAGCAAGTATCAGCGTCTTCTTCGTTACCAATACAAACATCTACATATTGACACAATTGAGTCATTACTTTTTGTGCTTTTTCTTTGCTCCACAATTTTTTACGAAAGTTTAAATCAATGCTGGTGGTAATACCTTTTGCCTGGGCTGCTTTTAATGCCGCTTCGGTAAGCGCTGCTGCTTTATCGCTTAGTGCTGGTGTTATACCTGTGGTATGAAACCAATCCGCCCCTTCAAATATTTTTTCAAAATCAAACTCATCAATATTTACATCTGCAATAGAAGCAGCAGCCCTGTCATATACAACTTGTGATGCCCGCATGGATGCACCCGTTTCCAAAAAATAAATGCCCAGCCTTTCACCACCCCTTACAATGTATTGTGTATCCACACCATAACGGCGCAGGTGATTGATGGCTGATTGTCCGATTGGATTATTTGGAATTTTTGTTACGAATGTGCCATTCAATCCATAATTACATAAAGCAGCCGCCACATTGGCTTCACCGCCGCCGTAGGTTACATCAAATGAATCGGCTTGTACAAAACGTTTAAAATCGGGTGTTGACAACCGCAACATAATTTCTCCAAGTGTTACTACTTTTTTTGACATTGTTTAATTTTTCTGTTGATTATTTCAATATTGTTATGGGTGCGGCATCCATATCCGTATAGTCTAAATTTTCACCCGCCATACCCCAAATAAATCCGTAATTACTGGTGCCGCACCCCAAATGTGTGCTCCATGGCGGCGAAATAACTGCTTCATGATTGGCCATTATTATATGCCTTGTTTGCTCAGGCGTTCCCATAAAATGAAACACACGGTGCTGCTCAGGCACTTCAAAATAAAAATATACTTCCATCCTTCGGGTATGTGTATGTGGTGGAACGGAATTCCATACGCTTCCATTTTCTAAAACAGTAAGCCCCATTACCAACTGGCAACTTTTTATGCCATCTAAATGAATGTATTTGTAAACTGTTCTTTTGTTGGAAGTTTCTGAGGCTCCCAGTTCTACAGGCGTAGCTTTTTCTTTCACCATCAATTTATTTGGGTAAGTATGATGTGCTGGTGCGGATAACAAATAAAATATCGCAGGTTCGCTTTTGTCGGCGCTTTTTAATTTTACGTCTTTTGTTCCTTTGCCCAGGTAAACGCAATCGAGTTTATTGATTGCAAATTCCTCTCCGTCGGCAACAACCATTCCTGCTCCACCAATATTGATAATGCCGATTTCTCTTCTTTCCAGAAAATAGTCAGCCCTAAGTTCAGGGTGATTGGGTAGCTCAATTATTTTATTAACTGGCTTTACACCACCAATAATAACCCTATCGCAATGTGAATAAACCAGGTTAACCTTGTCATCCTGCATTAAATTTTGAAGCAGGAAGTTTTCACGCAGTTGCTCAGTATCCAACTGCTTTGCTTCGTTCGGACTTATTGCATATCTGATTTCCATTGTATTATTGTTTTAAGTATGTTTTCAATATTACCTCGCCATCCAGCCGCCATCAACAAACAGGACTGTGCCATTTACATAATCTGAAGCGGATGAAGCCAGAAAAACAACAGGCCCTTTAAAATCGGCGGGAACACCCCAACGCCCCAACGGAATGCGATCAAGGATAATTTTGCTTCGTTCAGGATCTTCTCGTAAAGCTTGTGTATTGTTGGTGGCAATATACCCGGGAGCAATACCATTTACACACACACCCTTGCTACCCCATTCGTTGCCAAAAGCTCTCACAAGGCCAGCTACCGCAGATTTACTGGCAGTATAACCCGGCACATTAATGCCGCCCTGAAAACTCAGCAATGAACAGGTGAAGATGATTTTACCACCGCCATTTTCAATCATGTGCTTTCCAAATTCCCGGCCAAGTATAAACTGTGCATCAAGGTTGATAGCCATTACTTTATCCCAGTATTCGTCGGGATGTTCGGCAGCAGGTTTGCGCATGATGATACCGGCATTATTAACCAGGATATCAATTTTTTTATTGTCCGCTTTTACTTTACCAATAAAGGCGTACAATGCGTCCCTGTCAGCAATATCAACTTTGTGGTAGGTGAATTTTCTTCCTGTGGCTTCAACAGCTTCTTTGGTTGCGCTGATGTCATCAACAATGGATGCGCCTACAATATCAGCACCGGCTTCGGCAAGCGCAATAGCCATTCCCTGGCCAAGCCCGGTATCGCATCCTGATACTACTGCAATTTTACCAGAGAGATTGAACATATCTAATGTATTCATAATTTTAATGTGCTAAGTTTGTTTTAATATTTTTTCAGGCAATCTGAAATCAGATTCACTTAGTGTTTTTACAGAGGTTTAAATTTTAATTAATAACTACTATTAGAGGATTTTTGAGCTGTTGCTTAAATTTATCAACATATTGAATCCATTGTTTACCATCGGTTATTATTCCGGCCTTATTCCATACCGCACCTGCATAATACGTGATGCTATGTGCACTATCGGTTACTGTTTTTGCCAATAGTTGACCGTTAGCTTCTGTCATTTTTTCAATTGGAGTATCAAACAGGCACGCAACTCCGGTAATACCGTCGTTTCCGTGTTGGGGCTCCCAATATACCATCGTGCCATTAACTTCATCGAGGTATTTTATACCATTACCTTCCCGTGTAATAATCCCGGCAACAACTGGTGTTGCTTTGGTTGAGGTGGTTGTATAATCAACCGTAATGCTGTTCAACTGGCTTCCGGCATCCAACGAAATTGTTTTAACGGCACTCAGTTTATTTTCGCCCACTTTCCATTCGTGATAGAATAATTGAAAAGTAGTTCTTAATGGCCCGTTGTCCAACATTTTATACTCAACATAATTCCGGGAATAATAAATTGAATCGTTAATATATGGCATCATGTTGCCAGCTCCAAGTGTAAAGCCTACGTGGTAATAATCCAACCCATCGCCGATGTCTTCGTGATAATTTCCTCGTTTGTAACGCTCATTGATAACCATTTTATCAGTACGCTTACCCCAAACATCTATGCCATACGCCATTTCTTTCGGTGTTTGTTCCAATTCTTTGCCATACATTCTGAACGCAATTTTATCGTTCTCCCAGGCAAAATCCTCTTTGCGTTCTGGTACATAACGTCCATAGGTTTTGGTTGGGAAATTGGCGGACTTGCCTTTTTGAAGCAATAATTTCACAGAGCCCTTTGCCGCAATATCCACCTGAACCAATAGATTTTGAACTGCTTTGCCACCCTTATATTCTAATTGCCAGGGGATTTCCTTTTTTGAAGCAACATTAATAACTTTAAAATTAGCTGTGTCAATAGAAGGATATTTTGCCAAAACTTCTTTCCATGCAATGGCAACAACTTCTTCTTTGCGCTCTCCGGCAGAAGGATTTGAGATACTGATGGTAGCTTTTTGAGCCTGCGAAACCGTTGGGTTTAGCACATTTAGAAATAAAATCTGTAAAAAAAACAGGTACTTATTCATTAGTTACTTTCTTTAATTATCAATCATTCAAAAATACTGAATAGTTAAGGTATTTAACCTTTATCGGGTGCATTTCAAATTGTCGCTCCTGATTTCGGTCGGTGAGGACACCGGCCGAGGCTCAGCCGTGGTCGGTGTCCTCACCGACCACTTGTTGTTGCGACAATTTGGGATGCACTCACTTTGTCGGACAATAGAAACTGACTTAGTAATCAACTTTATAATCTTTCTTAGTTGGTTGTCCACTCCACGCCTTTTTAGCCGTCCAATCCGCAGGCGGGTCTGTCCAAAAACGGTTACTTGCAGGTAAGCCCAACGGCAAAAAACCAAGTGTTGTTAAATATAAACTACCAGTGCAAGTATAAACGTCCGCAATTAAAGGTTGTGAGCCATTAAATCCTAAAACAAGCCAGTTGTTTTTATCAAAATTCTGGTTCTGGTCAAACATATTGTGCATTACTTTGGTTAAACCGCTCCGCACTTGTGCAGGTGTAATGTGCTCAGGCAATTGCTCCATTAAAGCCGTTTGCGCCAAGGCTTGAAAAGCAGCCGTACGATAGGTAATAGAGCGACCAAAAGGAGGGAAAGTCCCTTCGGGTGAAATAAGCCGTTCCAGGAATTCGGAATGTCGCACCATGCGTTTCATTGCATCATCGTAGTCTTCTTTCTTAGAGATTTTTTTCTCTACGCATACTTTCAGCATATCCACCAACATCGGGTGTATCACAAAAGAATTGTAATAATCCATACTAAACTTAGGACCATCGCTGTACCAACCATCGCCTACATACCATTCTTTCATTTTTTGTAAAGCAAAATCAATGCGTGCCGGGTCATATTGCTCGCCTATTTGCATTAAAAAACACTCGATGATGCCCGAAAAAAGCAGCCAATTATTATAAGCCGCCTTCCTATTTCGCAACGACTTGAATTCTTCTACAAACCGCTTTTTGGTCAAAGTGTCTAAAGGCTCCCACAATGCTTTCGTCGCACGTAAAAAACCGTGCGCTATAAAAGATGCGTCAACAATGGGTTGCTGTTCTGTTCTAAAATTTAAGTAATCAGGACTATTCGGGTCAACACAACGTGGTAGCCCTTTTATTAAATCGGTACGTAATTGTTTTCTCAACGCTCCTTCTTTCGTATCATCATCTGGCAATGCCAACCATGGGGCAACGCCTGCCAATGTTCTGCCAACTGCCTCCATATAACATACTTTATCTACGTTGGAGTAATAAATGGGTGGTATTTCGAGGGGCATATTCTTTCTTAAAGTACCCTCAGCCAAATTATGAATAACAGGGTAAGCGATTTTATAGAGTAGATTTGCCCAAAAGGCCCGGTCATCCTCAGCCGTAACGGGCGCTGCTGCCTCAAGCTCCCTATTTAGAGCCGTTCCCGAAAATGGTAAACCCAAACCAGGGATGAGCCCCATTATAGAAAGTTTTTTTAAAACTTCCCGCCGTGTATTTTTCATAATTATTTCTGCTTTAGTTAGTGTCTAGCAATATTTACATTATTTATAGAACTGTTGTGCTCAGCAATAATTCATCTCATGAGGTATGCTTTATGCTATTTTATATCATCAACTTTCTTTTCTACAGCAGCATCAGGATCATAATAGATTCCTTTTTCTTCCCATCTTTTTTGAAGCTTCTTCAAAGCTTCTTTGAAAGTTTCAAAATTTTTATTCGGCTTTTCTGTCCAGCCAACTTCAGCATAGGCGGCTATTCTTGGGAATACCATAAAATGCATCTGTCCGTTAGTAGGAATCCATTCTGACCACATTTGGCATCCTGTACCCAATACTTTATTGTGGTATTGTGCAGGCAGGTTCTCCGGAATAGGATCGAATGCATAAGCCTTTGACAGTGGGGTGCGATTATAATCAAAGTCCAGATAGGTACTGCTACTAATCGAATTTACTACGTCATAACCATTGCTTACTGCCTCGGTAATTAAATCCTCTTCTCCTATCCAAAATTGCACTACGGTTCCTTTAGATAATTTTTGATCCGTTTTAGTTTCGGTTGTTTGTTGATAGTCGTGAACACTATGTCCCAATATTTCATTCCATCCCATCATTCGTTTTCCTTTGGATTGTAAATATTCAGAAATGCTATTGGTAAAATACACTTGCAATTCAGCCGGTGTATTTATTTTTTGCTTCTTCATGTACGCTTGTACCGTTGCTGACGACTTCCATTGATCGTAAGTAACTTCATCGCCGCCGATATGTAGTACGTTCGATGGAAAAAGGGTCATAACCTCATCCAATACATCCGTAAGAAACCTGTAAACTTTGGGATCAGCAACATCATAAACATCATTTAAAACGCCAAATACAGTGGGTACTTCTATTGCTTTTTTTTGTGAGCCTAACCAGGAATAAGAAGCTATGGCAGCACTGGAGTGACCTGGCATTTCTATCTCTGGAACAACGGTTATATGCCTTTCTTTTGCATACTGTACAATCTCCTTAATTGCTGTTTGTGTATAAAAGCCTGCATGCGGTTCTCCTGTTTGAACAGGACTTCCCCAAGTACCTACTTGCGTACTTTTTCTCTTTGAACCAATTTGAGTTAAAAGTGGATATTTCTTTATTTCAATTCTCCACCCCTGGTCATCAACCAAATGCCAATGAAAAACATTCATTTTTAAAGCCGCCATTTCGTCTAATAATAATTTCACCTGAACTGATCCCTTACAATGCCGGGCTTCATCTAACATAAAAGCTCTCCACGAAAATCGGGGGGCATCCTTAATTGTTACTCCAGGGACTATTATCGAAGAAATCTTTTCTACAGAACTTGTGCGTGCAGGGAATAACTGAATTAAACTCTGAACACCATAAAACCATCCTGTATTATTGGATGCAATAATTTGAATTCCCTGCTTTGAAACAATTAACTCATAAGCCTCTTTCGCAAGGTTTTTATCGAGCTTAAAATTTATAGTTCCCTGATTCGGCTTGCCCGATTCAATTATTCCGATTTGATATCCAACTAATTTCTTAATATGGCTTTGTAACACTTTTGCAGTACTATTACTTTCTGCAGAATTTACAATGCTGATTTTTGAGTTTATCGTAAAGGATTCCTCTCCTTCAATGATCTCCTGTGGATGAGGAATGATATGTACACGCTGCGCATGAAGTGTTGAATTCCCGAGCAGGCATACGACAGACGTTACTATAAGAATGCCGATTTTAATCGATTTTGATTTCATGTTTTTTTGTGTTAATGTGGTAATCATTGTTTACTTAAGATTTCATCCTTGAAATCGGTTTTTCAATTGGCTACTTCAGGCTATTTTTTTTTCTAAGTAAAGCTTCCAGAAAATAGTAGTCGGCATAATTTAGCGGAACATCTATTTCCTGATTGTGCGGAATGCTTCCTACTGAATGCATTAACAAGAAATTGCCGTTAGTACCCAATTTTGCACGGTAAGCCGGACTAGCAAGACTTGTCATGATTTTATTGGCCCAATCCAGATATAAATCTTTATTGCCGTAGGTCGCCATTTCGTACAATGCAGAAGCCATAATGGCTGCGGCTGAAGCGTCACGTGGTTCATTTGGAATTTTTGGCGCATTAAAGTCCCAATAGGGAACAAAATCTGCCGGGAAATTCTTATGATTAATCACATAGTTAAACGCTTTTTCTGCCTGGCGCAGATACTTAGGATCCTGTGTTGCTCTATAACAAACGGTAAATCCATATATTCCCCAAGCCTGGCCACGTGCCCAGGCCGATTCGTCGGCATATCCCTGAGCTGTTTGTCTACTTCTAACAGCGCCATCTTTCAAACTGTAATCAACCACATGGTAAGAACTGTAATCCGGACGATAATGATTTTTCATGGTTTGATCAGCGTGACTTACTGCCATCTTGTAAAACGTTGAGTCGCCCGAAAGTTTAGTGGCATTGAACATCAATTCAAGGTTCATCATGTTGTCGATAATTACCGGGCATTCCCAGCCTCGCTGGCTTTGCCAATTTTGGTCTACATTCCACGACTGAAAAATGCCAGCAGCCGGACGAAAACGGGTAGATAAGGACTGAGCCGCCTGAACAATCACGTCTTTGTAAGCTTTTTCACCCAAGCGAAACCCGTTCCCAAAACTGCACTGTATCATAAAACCGACATCATGGTGCCAGGTCAAATACTTAACCGAGTCGATCGCTTCGGTGTATTTTCGGGCATACGTCTTCCACAGCGAATCGCCCGATAATTCGTACATATACCACATGGTACCAGGGTAAAAGCCACTAGTCCAATCTTCCATTGGAATATATTTTACTTTTCCGGAATCTACAGTTCTTGGGTTTAGGATTTTACCTGACTTTTCAATGGCCTCTACCTGTAGTTTTTCCTGAACGACCGCAGACTGAATGTTAGCATCGATAAAATCAGTTTTGGGTTCATTTGAGGTTGAACAGTTGCTCAAAAGTAGCACTGCTGCTAAAAGTCCAGTGAGAGATAGTGTGCGCTTCATACTAAAGTTTATAGATTGTAAGAATTATATTTTGCAAGAATTTGCATTTTTTGTTGAATTCATGGGCAAAAGTTTACTAAAGGAACAGGGGTAATAAATGGTACCGGCAGTTTAATCTAATCTTTGATCAAACAGCAATGGAAAATGCTTTTTTATGATCAGGGAAATTCATCAAAACCGCTCGAATAACAGGTCTACTATTGTTAGTAACAACGGATGATAATGAACCAATTTAAGGGGATAGCCTGTTTCTTAAATTGATAACATTAATTGGAATTTTACTTGTGCAATATTAATTTTTTTAACAATAACCTGCTGTGTGTTTGATTCTCTTACACACAGCAGGTATTATTTATCTACAAAATGCAGATGATAAATTGTTCAATTACATTTCTATTTCATCAATTAATATCCAGGATTCTGCGGAAATTTTGCTCCTGGATTTCCATCAATTACGCTTCGTGGTATTGGGAATAATTTATTTTTATCGTCTACAGAAGCGGCGACTTGAGGATTCATTGCCTTTACCCTTTGTAAAAACATTCCGGTTCTTGACAATGTTACTCTTCTGTATTCTTCGCCATAAAGTTCTCTTGCTCTTTCATCTAAAATGAAGTTCATATTAACATCTGGGGCTGCAACATTTAAAGCGTTAGATCTTGACCTAACTACATTTAAAGCAAGGGCTGCACCCGCATTATTGCATATTCCGGTGAAAGTGAGCCATCATTCCGGTCAAACTGAGCCGCCTGATAAAGAGCGTATTTTTAAGATATAAAACTAACTGTTTTTTTTTGTTCTTAGTGATTCTCCTTTTAATTCTATTCT
>Ga0163154_10001631_pt1 | contig 34449 bp, 30 predicted proteins | sample OliLakLV19MP9P1_FD_148649 | JGI IMG/M metagenome (GOLD analysis project Ga0163154, IMG submission 148649) | Freshwater microbial mat bacterial communities from Lake Vanda, McMurdo Dry Valleys, Antarctica - Oligotrophic Lake LV.19.MP9.P1 | ecosystem: Environmental > Aquatic > Freshwater > Lake >... | reverse complement strand
GGTCACAGGCGCGCGGTCGATTGTTGGCGCAGCTGGGGCTTGTTCCGGAGCTGGGCCAGCTGAGCGAGGTGAGCCTTGTGGCAAGCGGGGTTGAGCTGAGCGTCGCCGGTCGGGACGGAAAAAATGCGCTAATTATTGCCGATGCCGCCATTCTGGCAACCGGCGGCGTGGCCGCAGGCGGCATTGCCTTCACAGGGTCTCTGGCTGAGCCAAGTACGCAGGGGCTGGAGCTGGCTTACCGTGCGCCACTTTTGCTGGAGCTCGATGGCGAGTTGCTGGCGTCTCCAGGTTCACGCTGCCCCGTTTCGTTGCAATCAGATCTTGGCGGGCTGGAGCGGGTTGGGGTCGATCCCGCGCGGCTTTCGCGAGAATCAAGGGGGAGATTGGCGGTTGCCGGCGATTTGGTGGTGGGTGCGCCGTGCAGCATTGGGGCCGCGGCGAGTTCTGGGCTGCTGGCGGCTGAATCACTCCGGCTCAATTAGGCCGCCGTCAGGGACTCCCGGGCGTCTCGCCCGAGTGCCGAGGCGATGTGCTCTACCGCGGCTCGGAGTTTTGCTTTGGCGCGCTCTTCGAGTTGTCGGACGCGCTCCCGAGACACACCGAGCCTTCTGCCTATCTCCGCGAGCGTGACCTCGGAATCCGAATCTGCCAAGAGTCGAGCCTCAGCGATATAACGTTCGCGCTTGTCCAGGCATAGCAGAGCTTCTGCGATCAGTTTCTTTTGGAACTCCGCGTTCTGTGAGTGGGAGATGCTGGCTTCTTGGGAGGCGTCGGCACCAGCTAAATTCTCGAGCAGCGAGGCCCCTTCTGCTCCTTGGGGCAGGTCTATCGAAACGTCCGTATTGTCAATTTGCCTCAGCAGCTCACGCACCTTGTCCACCGGCATGGCGAGCGTTCGCGCCATGTCTTCGAGCGCTTGCTGGGAGTCCCCAAACTGATTCATGCTCTTGGCTCGCTCGCGTCGAAGCTTGAAGAAAATGCGGCTTTTGAGCGCGCCTCGCCCACTCCTTGCCACGCTGAAGTTCTTGAGCACAACCCCGACAATTCGCGCACGGATCCAAAAAGTGGCGTACGTCACGAAACGTAGTTCGCGCTCCGGCTCATAGCGATCTAGCGCTTCCAGTAACGCAAAATTACCCTCCCCAATCAGATCAGCGAGCGGAACGTTGTAGCGTTGGTAGCGCTTTGCCATCGCGACAACAAACGGTAAATGAGCTTCAATCAAGCGGTTGGCCGCAGCCTGATCGCGCTGCTGCTGCCAGCGAACCGCAAGCGCTCGTTCTTCTTCACGTTCCAGCTTGGGAGTCGTGTTGACGCGTGTGATGTAGTGGGCGAGGCCCGAATTGTCTTGGTAGTTCATGATTTCGCTTCCTTATGCATCACTCGTTAAACACGAGCCGTGATTGTCTTGGCCGAGGTGGTGTTTGGGGCTGCGCTGCAAGCTGCGTCACATCGTCCCGTAAGTTTCAGGCGGTTCCGTGCAAAGGCCTGGTACGCCACCCGAAGGATCCAATCGATGGGTGCTAGTCGCGACAGCTTGATGAGGCTTGTGAAACCCACCGCTGCGTACATTTGTCGGAATACCTCAACTCCCGAGATCAACTGCCCATCCCGAGCTCGTCCTCGTATCTCCGACATCATTTCGGCTTGGGTCAAGCCAAGGGGGCCGGGGTCAAATCCGATCGCCGTGATATCCGTAAATTTGATTTCACCCCGATGTGCGCGAGCCCTCAGGAATGCCACTTCTCGCGAGCACAGGGGGCAGTCACCATCGTAGAAAACTTCGACACTCGGTAGCATGTGTCTAAGTATTGTCTCGGTTCTGTTTACGTCAAGGGGGAGAGCGGATTTTTTTGGAAACAAGTTCATTAGTCAATAAAGTTAGATGTTTAGGATTCAGGTGCTCGTCTCGATCTGCGCAGTGTGTGACAGGCGCTCAAGAGCCGGGTAGGAGTCGTGTTTATGTTATGTCTAAGGTTATGACCGGAGCTCCACAAAGTGAACCCCCGGCCTTCGTGAGAAGTGCCGGGGGTTCGAGCTATTCAGCGCTGTCGCTCAGAGTCCGCTCAGATGGCGGGGGGCGTGAGCACCTTGTCGAGGATGTGAACAATACCGTTCGACACTCTTAGATCGACCCGAACGATGTTGCTGTCGTTGACCTTGAGCAGGGTGCCATCCACGGTGACGTCCTTGCCTTCCGCTGTTGCAGTCGCCGCGGGCGTCGCGAAGTTCGCAACCACGAACGTGCTGTCTGCTGCGAGGGGCAAGACGTGATAGAGTAGCGTGCTGGTTAGGTTTTGGGTGACATCAATACCAGCGAATGCCGCATTTCCAGGGGCAAAAAGTGTGAGTGGTCCCGCCCCTGTGAGAGCGGTGGCCACACCTGCGTCGGCGGCTGTGACGGCGCTAACGAGCGATGAGAACTGCGGATACGCCGAAAGTGCTTGGACGAAGTTACCCGGGAAGGCCACGTCGCTCGGCAGAATGATCGAATCCACGAGGTGAATCACGCCGTTCTTTGCTGGAATATCGGTTGCCGTCACCTTGACCATGCGATTGATGAGAATGTCGTTGCCCACCAGAGCGAGCGCCAACTTCTTGTCCGTCGCGTTGCTAATAGTATCGGGCGAGACCTTGTCGGTAATCGCCTTCAGGACGGCCTTAGAATCCACCACGCCTGAAATGGCGTGGTTGCCCAGAACTTTTGCCAGATCCGCACCGAAGCCAGCCTGAGGGATGGCATCGAACGCGGCGTTCGAGGGCGCGAACACAGTGAACGGACCATCTCCCGCAAGGGCGGCGGCGAAAGTGGTGGTGGTACCCGGAACATCTGCCAGACCAAGCGCCGCGGTGAGCTTAGTGAGGCCTGCCGCAGTCGCCACTTCAGCAATATTTCCCGGTGGAATGAGCACCTTGTCGAGCAAGTGGATCACACCATTTGAGGTGGTGAAGTCCGTGTAGATGACATCCACATCTTTGGTGCTGTCGTTCAGCTTCACGCCGGCCGCGGTCTTGATACCCACGTAGGCACCATTCGCAGTCTTCGCAGAAGCCAATTCGACCACTTGGGCGGCTGGTGCGATCGAAGCGAGGGCATGATAGGTGAGGATGGCTTCGAGCGCGGCCGGATCCTGGGGCAGCGTGACGCCCACGAACGCGCTGTTCACCGGAGCGAACAAGGTGCGGTCTGGAGCAGAAAGAGCCGTTGCCACAGTGGCCGTGACAGCACCCCCAAGTGTGCTCAATCGCGGATGCGCCTTGACCGCATCGACAATATTGCCGGGAAACGCAGCGGGGAAGAGCACACTGTCGATGACATGGATCACGCCGTTCGAGGCCTGAATATCGGTCATTGTGACTTCGGTGAGGCCATTCAAGTAGAGCTTGCTATCGGCGACGTTGAGCTTCATCGAGGCGCCGTTGACTGTGGCTGCCGTGGTCAGAGTTACTGCGTCTGCAGCAAGTACTTTACCGCTGACGACGTGGTACTTGAGAATGTCAGCAAGCGCCGCGGCACTGAGCCCGTCCACCACACCCGCCGGAAGCGCTGCAAAGGCAGCGTCGGTGGGCGCGAACACGGTGAAGGGTCCAGGACCCGAAAGCGTGTCAGCCAGACCAGCTTTCGTGACGGCCGCTACCAGCGTCTTGAAGTTGCCATTGGCAACCGCAACGTCGACAATGGTTTGAGCCGTTGCGGGCGCACCTCCTGTTCCTGGCATCCCGCCGGTCATTGAACCACCGGTGGTCGTTCCGCCGGTGGTTGCCCCACCGGTGGTTGTCCCACCAGTGCCAATGGCGGAGGAGGGTGCCGGGCTATTGTCATCGTCGCTACTGCAGGCGAGGAGCGTTGTTGGAAGCGCTGCTGCAAGCAGCAAGGCGGCTAGTTTTGTTTGCGTTTTCATGTGATTTGTCCTAGGGTTTGATGGTTTTGGTTGATGTTTGGTTTGGTCATTTTGCACTTCGGACAAAGCTGTCCCAAGTCGCAAATCTTTGCGGTTCAGTGACCGTCTTTGGACAAAGAAACCCATTCTGTCCCCGTTTAGGGGCAGTCATTGAGCGGATGGGGTCAATCGACGTTAATCTTTAGTTTAGAATGCCGGAGTCATAAGGAGACCTCCGCTGCCTTGATGTCCCCGGGATCGACGTCACCGTTCCCGGCAATGTCGCGGTAGAGTGTGACCCCTGGCGCTACGTTCCCTTCGAACGTCGTGAGCGCAGATTGATTGTTGAGCTCATCGATAACGATGCCGAGGACGGGATCGCGCACGGCGCCCGCAAGGTCAATAGCTTTGAGCCACACGGCCAGATCAAATTCAACAAGGAGCGCACTCGAATCCGTTCCCCACTCGAACGCTCCTTGAGTCGCATCAAGCTGCACAGGGGCGGCGAAGTTGCTAGCGATGGTTAGAGGTGTGCCGTCCTCTAGTCGACCCACGATCACAATGGAGTGGTCGAGTACTTGCTCCGGAGCGCCCAGCGGCTTCTCCACTTGCCCGTTCATGAATGTGGCCGTCGCTTGGCAGTAGCTGCCAGGCTTCACATCCATGTTCAAGCGCAGCGCATCGGGTCCTGAATGATCGCCCAACCCAATTTTGGGTGTGGAAAGCGACTCGTTCGGAATGGTGCAATCGGCGCCTTCGCGGAAGCTTAAGGTATCTAGTGTGAGCCACGCCTGCTCGACCACGACGGCGCCGCCCGCTTGGCGCAGCGTGACGGCTTGATGGTTACTGGAACGAGCGTTGAGTAGTAGTTCTGCGGTGCTGTACGGCGCGTTGGGGTTGCCCGTCTCCGTGCCGGCGCAGCCCCCGAACGCTAAAGTTAGGCAAATAACAAACCTCTTCATTTGGCTACGCCCTCCGCCCGGACTTCCAGCGACAGCGGGAAGAGTTGAAAATTGATCTGGATCACCCGACACGGATCGTCTTCGAGCTCCGAAAGATCCAAAAGCTCACGCCGGAATCTCTGGATGCGAGCCTTGACGCGTCGAAGCCCATCTTCACCAACGTTCAGGGTGAGGCAAGAAATATCCCGCTCCTCGGGTACGACAATATCGATCGAGGCGATCGCTCGCTCAGTCATCACTCGGTGAAACGAGGTGATGTGGAGGCCGCGTGTTTCGGGTCCGGTGGAGACCAACGCATCGCTTTGGACTATTTTGCCGTTATTCCGTGCCAGCATCCCAAGCTCCAAGAGCACCTCCAACGCACGGCGCGCTTCTGTCACCGAGACCGGGGGCAGTAGCTGGGCCGCAATCCACTCGGGATCATCTTTGAATGCACGGCTTGCCGCTAACTCACGCACCGCTGGAATGAACCAGGCCGAATGATACGCGGCGTGGGCCAAGTCCAATTTGTGAGCTTGGCGATACTTTCGGAAACTGGTGAGCCGCCCGTAGCATTGATTGCGTTCCTGTTGGGTCCCTGCCTGATTGAAGCCAACCAGATCGGCGAAGTAACTAGTCGCCTCCTCATCGAGCCCGCACGCCCGGCCAAACCTCTCCGCCATTGGTTTAGAGAGATTGCGGCTTCCGTCGATCACCAGCTTCAGGTAGTTGGGCGACTTCAGAGCTGCTCGCCGCGCGAATGCGCGATACGAAAAGCTTCGGCCAGCACGGTTCACCCCTGCGTACCAATCCCGAAGGAACGCCCGGTAATCCAGGTACTGGAAGACGTCGATGTCGGTCGCCTTGGTCACGAAGTGGGTGTAGACCCTTCCTCGGGATCGACAAGGGTTCAGAGTTAGAAAGTGAAGACAGGTAGAATACGATTCCCCGGAAGATACGCGCGATTAGGCCGATAGGTTCCACTTTTCCAGAGCTTCGGGACGAAGACCCCGTCCGGGAGTCTTCACTCCGGTCCGCGTTCAGCGAGCGCCTGACGCACCACGCGCTGAAGTTCCTCGTAACGAGCCGGCTTCTCGAGGATCCCAGCAAAGCCTTGGGGCAATTCGGGGGCCATGCCTGTGAAGAGCAACATGGGCGCGGCTGTGAGAGCGCGAAGCGATGGCTGTGCCTGTGTCCCAGTCTCGCCAGGCATCGACTGATCAAGAATGAGTAGGTCGACTTTGAGCCCTCGTTTCAGAACGGCTCGTGCATCGTCGGCACTTGCGGCCTCGAGGATCCGATAGCCATCTTGCTCAAGCAGCCGGCGTAGCACACTGCGCACGAGCGGTTCGTCGTCGACCAGCAGTAACGTTTCGTTTGCCAGGCTCGGCTGCTCCAGCGCTGGGGGGGCGGTCGTGTTCGCGGTTGGAGGATTCAACTGAGAAAGCTGCAGCGCGAACTTCGTTCCAATATTGGGAGTGCTTTCACAGCGCAAGGTACCGCCCGCCTCGCGCACCCGTTCGGCGGCACTGGCGAGCCCAAGGCCGCTGCCTTTGAGGGGCGGCTTGGTTGTGAAAAATGGCTCAAATACCCGAGCGCGCACCGCATCGCTCATGCCGATTCCGGTGTCTCTGACGTGGAGCTCTATCACTCCGGCATGGCCTTCAGCCAACAGCCGCTCGGCGCTGACGATAATCTCGCGCTGTGTGCCGGATGAGGCCAAAATGGCGTCTCTTGCGTTGAATAATAGATTCAAGAGTACCTGTTGCAGCACACTGGGCGCCATTGAAACATGACCGAGGCCCGCTCGGACTTCGTTTCTCAGTTCGATTTCTCGGGGAAACGTGGCGCGGCAGATGTTCATCACCCGAGCGACCACTGCGAGTAGATCAGCGCGGCCTTCGCTAACGGAATCGTCACGTCGCGTGAGGGACAGCAGATTTTTCACTAGGTCTCGCGCCTGGAGCGAAGCGTCCAAGGCAGCGGTGAGAGCCACGTTCTGCTTGTTTCGAGCGAGCTCCATCTCCAGGTTCGGCATGATAACGGCCAGTAAATTGTTGAAATTATGAGCCATGCCCGCGGTCAGCTGACCGATGGATTCCACACGCTCTGCACGTTGATTCTGTAGGGCAAGGCGCTTCTGTTCGGTGATGTCAAAGGCACCTCCCATCAGGCGAATATTCTTACCGTCGCTGTTCTTAACGACTGTGCCTGCCGCCAGGACCCAGCGTTCTCCACGGGTCCCCCTGGGTGCCAGCCGGTGTTCAAAGGTGGCAAACACACCGGATTCGAGCGCTTGCTCCACCGTGTGTTGCACGAGCTGGTGGTCGTCGGGATGAACGAGCTCAAGGTAGGGTTGGTAGTTTTGGGGGGTGCCTTCCGTTTCAAATATTTCCCTTAGCCTGTCGTTCCACACAATTTCATCGGTCGCCAAGTCCCACGACCACAATCCCATACGCGACGCTTCGATTGCAAAACGAAGCGACTCTTCTTTGTCTGCGAGAGAACGCTCAAGCCGCACATGGTCGGTGATGTCCATCGGTACGAGCACGATGGCATGAACATCATCGCCTTCGCACAACGGGATGGCACGGGTGAGATAGGTGTGTCCCAGTGTCCCGTCTTCGCCGTAACCGACGCTCTCGTAGCGCTCTGGTTGACGCGTTTGCACAACGCGCGCGAGTACCTCACGCATGCGTTCCGCCGAACTCGGCTCAACGAATTCAAAGACACTGCGCCCCACCACTGAACCGAACGCCTCAGAAGGTCGCCCCACCGCCAGAAAGCGACCCTTCGGTGTGAGAACCGAGAGGTACGACGCCGCGTGTTCGCTGAGCGCCCGTAAGATCGGGTCGACGCCTGAAGCCAAAGCCTGTTCAAGCTGCACAATCCGCTCGCGCAGGGTTCGATTCTCCTCCTCAAGATCTCGTTGCATGGGGCAGCAGGCTACTGTGGGACCACCCAATCCAAAAGTGCGCTAGCGATCGATTTCGGAAAGCTTCCGAGCCCGCAGGGCACGAAGTGGTAACGCGCGCCACCCAAGGCCATTGTGTCCTGCAAGTCCTGGTGCTGTCCCAGCCACGTGTGTTATCGGCTCTTTTGCTATGCCCAAGAAGACTGCCAACGCCAAAGCCCCCGCGTCTCCGAAAACGCGCCCCATCATCGACACCCACATCCACCTCTATCAGGTGACGCGTCCGGGTGGCGCCCCGTGGCCCGCGAAGAAGCAAAAGCTCTTGTACCGCGACGTGCTGGCGGAGGACTACAAGGCGCTCGCGAAACCGTACGGGATCATAGGTTGCGGGGTTGTAGAAGCGAGCCCTCTGCATGACGATAACCTGAAGGTGCTGGAGTGGATCACCCCAGATCCGTTTTTTCCTTTCGTCGTCGCCCAGCTGGAGATTGGATCGCCTGAATTCTCGAAAAACCTAGCCGAACTCGCGAAGCAGAAGAAGGTGGTGGGGGTGCGCTGCTTCTTGTGGAGCCCAGCGCTCACGTTGGATGAACCCCAGCTCGCGCAGGTGCGCGAAATCGAAAAGTGCGGACTGCTGATGGAAATCGTGAGCCGGCGGACGCTCAATCCGAAACCCCTTGTTTCCAAGTTAGCAGCGGCAGCACCCAACCTTCGTATTGTGCTCGATCATTTGGCGGGTGCGAGCGGGGCCGATCCGAGCCCCGAGTGGGAGCTTGAGATGCGGCGCCTTGCCGACCGGCATCCGAACATTTTCATCAAGTTCTCGTCGTTCTTTGACATGTATACCCAGAGTCCGAGTGAGGATAAGAGCTGGAAATCCCCCCTGAATCTGGCGGCGTATCAGGCGCATTTCGACGTATTGTTGAGCGCTTTTGGCCCCGATCGGTTGATCTGGGGAAGCAATTGGCCGGTATCGGATTTGGGTGGGGGGTTTGGAGAGCAGATCCGCCTTGCGGAAGAGTTCTTGGCGCCCCACGGAAACCTGGTGCGTGACAAGGTGATGTACAAGAATGCCAAAGCCGTTTACCGGCGAACCAAGCCTAAGAAGGTTTGAGCAGCGACTGGGCGGTGCGTTGTGGTAGGCTCGGGCATGATGAAAAGGTTGGGATTGGGTTCGAGCAGCAAGATTGGGCGTGGTTGTGCACTAGCTTTCGTCATTGGTGGAGGAAGCGTTGGTGTTGGGTGTGGCGGACAGGCGCTCATCGAGGGAAGCCCAGATGGCCAGGTAGCACTCACGGGCGGAGCGCGAAGTACACTCGGAGCTGGTGGAGCCTTCGCTACGGCTAGTGGCGGCCGCTCAAGTTTTCCAGGCGTGGGCGTGGGCGGTGCGACCACAGGCCCAGGTCCCATGCCGGGCCCACCCATTGGAATGCCGGGCCCACCCGCCGTGACCCCACCACGTGCATGTCCAGTGGGCATCGATGAGGTGGCGCGCGCAATGGCCGGTACCATCTGGGGCGATCTCAAGTTTGCACCGGAGGTGCGGCAGATGCTCGGCGCGCCGGTGCAAGAAGTTGTTAATCTGATGCTCACAGACGTTCGCGCTCAGCAAGGGCTTGGGAAGTTCACGCTGGAATGGTTTGGCCTGCCAGACATTTCGATGGGGGGCTCCCCGGGAACGATGGGAAGCGCGGGAGCCGCGGGCAGCTCGGGAGTCGCGCAAGCGAGCATCGACGAGCTCATGATCGAGGAGGGCCAACGCTACGTGTTGTGGAGCCTTCAAGATGGTCAGGGTTCGCTCGATCGGCTCTTCAATTCCCCCATTTCCGTGCTCAACGAACGCCTGGCGACGTATTACGCGGTGCCACACGATCCGGCCTCGGGGAGTGACGCATGGTATCCCGTCGATGTGAGTGGTCAGGAACGTTTTGGCATCCTGACTCGCGGTTTTTGGCTTTCGCGCAACCTCAACGTCGCCCGCCGTGGCAGTGCCGTCATGCAGGAGCTCTTGTGCACACCCATTCCACCCCCTCCCGTTACCACCACTCACGGTAGGGTGCCGCCACCGCAGATTAGCTACCAGGCATTGCGCCAACAGGTACAGGATCCCAGTTGCCAGGGCTGTCACACTCTCATCGAGCCCGCGGGCGTCGCATTCGAACACTTCACAGGGCTTGGGCATTACCAGCCGGTTCTCGGCAACCAACAGGTTGACGCCTCGGGTTATTTTACGCACAGCTTTGGCGGCGGAGAAACAGCCTTCAAATTCCAGGGAGTCCAAGATTACTCCGCGGAGTTGGCTGCGTCGCAGGATGTGCAGATGTGCCTCGTGAAAAAGGTGGCGGCCTACACGAATCTTCATACCTATGGCTCAACTGAGGTGAACGGGAGTCCGCTTGACTGCGCGCTTCAAAACAACTTCCTCGCGGGCGCTTCCGTGGCCGAGGCGATGCGCAGCGTGTTCTCAGTCCTCGTGGCGCAGTAGGGCGGGGGCGGTGACCGGTTGGCGCTTGACCGCGTCAGTCAGATCGGGCTCTGTAACCAATCCAGAAGTTCGGGCAAAGCGTCCACGTGCACGTAGTGTCCAGCGCCCGCCAACGTCTGAACCCTCACGCCATTTGCCTGAAGGCGCTGCACGTCGGGAAGACTCACATAGGCTGAGCGTTCTCCCCGAGCGCAGGCGATTCTTGAACCGAAGCGCTCGACGACGGGCCACAGATCCGCGAGGTTGAACGAACTGTGGAGTTCAGCCAACGCTCGACGATCAATCCGCCAAGTGAATTCTGAGCGCCCTTCGTCGGAAAGCGCCTTCAAGTTCATCAAGATCCAATCCGAAAGCGCTTTGGATAAACCACGCTCCATCAGGAAGGCCCGCATTTGGCTTCTATCCGTGACGATTTCAGGTGCATCCAAGAGAATGTCGAGCACGCGCCGACTCTCCGATTGCGCGGGATCAATGGGGCCAGGTCCAATGTCCAAGAGCGCTACTGAGGCAAGTTTCACGGGCTCTAACTCCAATGCCGCCAGACCAACGCGACCGCCCAACGAATGCCCGACCAAAGCGAATGGCTCGGAGAATGCCAGAGCCTGCACGCCCTCGAGTACAGAACGCGCCATAGTGTACAGCGTTGCACCGGGGCCAAGTGCCTTGGACTCTCCGTGACCTGGTAGGTCGACGAGCACCAGCTTGCGTTCTGGGTCACGCTCAGACCAAAGACGCGCAAGCGGCCTCAGATTCTTGCCTGAACCGAGAAAGCCGTGCATGAGAACCGTGGTTAGGTGACCAGTCCCGATCACTTCAACGTTGAGACCGTTGGACGTGGGAGAAGGTGCCATAGGTGGTCTAGGCTACTCGCTGTTTTCGACTCTGGAAGCTCCCCGCGCTATTTCCCCACCGAACCCCGTCGTCCCGTCAACATTTCATACGCTGCCTTCAGGGCACGGTCGGGTCCCGTCAGCGGATTCACCGGAGTGATGCGAGCCACGCCGAGCAACGTTTCGTTCGCATCGGGTGATTTCCCAATGGGTGTTTCCTTCCCGAAAGGCGGAGGCAGCGCCTTAGGCGCAACGCGTTTTCCCTCGGCAGCCAAGTGTCCTTCAAGATCGGACTCCCGCACGATATCATTGACATCCTCGGACGGGGTGGGAACGAGTAAATCCGGAGTGATCCCGAGTGCCTGAATCGCGCGCCCGCTCGGCGTGTAGTAACGCATGGTCGTGATGCGGAGCCCGTCACCACCCGGTAAATCCAAGATGCTTTGAACGGAGCCCTTTCCAAAAGTTTTAGCGCCAATGATGGGGCCTCGGTGTTGATCCTGAAGGGCTCCTGCCAGGAGCTCGGAGGCGCTCGCGCTGTATTCGTTGACCAAAATTGCGATCGGACCACGCTTCACACTGCCACCCGAACTCGCTGCCACTTCATCCACGATTTGGCGGCGATGGCGCGTGGTGTAGATGACGCCGCCGTCGAGAAATTCATCGGCGATAGCGCTGGCTTCGTCCACTAAGCCGCCAGGATTGTTGCGTAGGTCGAGGATGAGCGCGTTCAACCCTTCGCCGTTCGCGGTAACCAGCTTTCCAAGCGCTTCCTGAAACTCTGTGTGGGTGCCACTCTGAAAGCTCTTGATGCGCAGATAGCCAACGCCTTCATTCAATAGCTTGGAAGCAACGCTCGAGACAGTGATAATCCTACGCACCAGCGTGAGCGTGAGCAGCCCTTCGTGAGCCTTTCTGCGCAGACTCAAGCTGACTTTGCTCCCAGGTTCACCGCGCATGGTGCGCACCAGGTCGGCGGCGGATTTCCCGCGTACCGGTTGACCGTCGATGGCGATGATCTGATCACCGGGCGCTATTCCACGCTGCTCGGCGGGAGAGCCCTCCACCACGGACATCACGGTGACAGAGTCGTTCCCAAAATCGACCTCGACTCCAACGCCTCCAAAACGGCCTTGGGTGTCGCCCTGAAAAATCGCGTAGTCCTCGCGTGGCAGGAAGGACGAATGCGGATCCAGCTCGGCAACCATGCCTTTGATAGCGCCTTCGATAAGCCGGCTCCGATCCACTGGGTCGACGTAGTCGTTTTCTATGCGGACCAGCACCCGAGCGAGCTGATCGAGCACATAGTATGGACTTTCCTGTTCAGTGGTGGCGTTGGCGATGCCGGTCGCTAGCGCGCCTCCGGCAAAGGCGACAACCGCGACGAACGCAAATGTGAGCACAGACGACGTCTTCGACATACTGCCGACGAGTATACGGGAGGAGGGCAGTGCCTGAAGGGGACTGCGGCACGTTGGCACTAATCTGCCGACAACCCTCTAAAGTTTCCCACAGAGGGGACGTTGTTGAATTTGCAGAGCGATCGGTATGATTTGGTCCGGCGACCAGTGGTCAGTGGCAGCAAGTCGCAGTGCGGTTTGGGTCACGAGGCCGGTCTAAGGATTGATTTGATTCTTCTCAAAGTGGTACAGAGTACTGTTTCACGCACCCAATTCTAACTCGAGGTGATGTTCAGTGTCCGACAACGACGCCAAATCCGGTGGTAGCGATAAGCGAAAGCAGAGCCTTTATTTCCCAGAGGCCATGCTCCAAGAAATCAAAGATGAGGCAGCGCGGCTTGATCGCTCGCTGTCTTGGGTGGTCCAGCGTGCGTGGAAGCTCGCGCGTCTTGAGATCAAGAAAATCCCCAGCGTCAACGACGTGGGGGATGATGATGACTCTCCCGAAGCCGGCTAACCGTTAGCTTCGGTGAAAGAGTCGTTTGCGCTCGCCGAGGACGGCACCCGCTTGTACGTGCGGTGCCGTCAAGGTCCCAGCCCCGTCACCGCATTGCTGTGTGATGGTCTGGTGTGCGACGGCTTCATCTATAAATATTTGTGGGATGATCTGGCCGGATCGATGAGCGTTGCCCATTGGAACTATCGGGGCCACGGCAGGAGCGCCCTCCCCGTTGATGAGCGAGCCATCGAGGTCACTGATCATGCACGCGATCTCGACGCGGTTCGTCGTCACGTCGGTGATCCGCCGGTGATCCTGATGGGGCATTCGTTTGGAACGCAAGTGGCACTCGAGGCTTGTCGGCTGCGTCCCGAGAAAGTGGTCGCGATGGTTTTCATCTGCGGGAGCTTTGGTCGCGTCACGCATACCTTTCATGGCTCGGACCTCTTGGCCAACGTGCTGCCCGATCTGATCGCATTTGTCGGGCGCCACCCGAAGCTGGCTCGGGGTTTATGGTCGCGCGTGCCGCCACGGGTAGCGCTCAAGGTGGCACTTATGACGGGCGAGATTGCGGCCGACAAGATAAGGGTGGAAGACGTTGAGCCCTATTTCAGGCATGTGGCCCACGTGGATTTCAAGATGTTTCTTGGCATGCTTGCCGCCGCCGGTGAGCACTCCGCAGAAGATGTGTTGGCGGAAATTAAGGTGCCGGTTTTGCTGATCGCCGGCGAAAAAGATTCCTTCACCCCCCACTCCATTTCTGAAGCCATGGCCGAAGCAATTCCCGCGGGCGAGCTTTTCACGATTCCCAACGGCACTCACGTGGCAGCGCTCGAGCACCACCTGCTCGTTCACGAACGGATTCAGCGCTTTACGGAGCAGCATGAGCTCCTGGGGGTTACTTGACTGAGCCCATCGATCCCCAATCGCTCTCCGCTCTTTTGGGTTTGCTAACTCACGACATGCGAAATCCGCTGTCGGCGCTGCATAGCAATCTCAACTATCTCTCGACAGCGCTTGGCACGATCGATCGAGATCTCAAAGAGGCCGCTGTAGATGCCGTGGCTTCTTGCGACGGCTTGATGCATGTGATTGAGAACATGGAAATTCTGTCGTTTCATGTTGCGGAGGGCCTGCCCTTGCCGCACGTGGCGGTGGGATTTTCTGCGTTTGTCACCGAGGTGGTGGAGCGTTCGCGGCTTGCCGCGGAAAGTCACGGTGTCGCCGTCCAGTTCTTAGATCAGGTGCCCCGCGGAGTGCGGGTTCGCTCCAATCGGCAGATGTTGGCGCGAGCCGTCGAGAATCTGGTCCGGGGTGCGATTCAGTACTGTCCTCCAGGAACGGCGGTTAGCGTCGTTGCCAAGAGTGAGGGTGGGCGCTGTTCGGTCGAAGTCTTAGACCTCGGGACACCGCTACAGAACGAAGAGTCAGAAGTACTGTTCAGCGTCGCGGGTCAGCTAAAATCAAAGACCGGGGGAGCTGGCCGTTACAGTCGGGGGCTCGGGTTCCTGTGCGTGAAGATCTGTGCCGATGCGGCGGGCGCCGAGGTCAAGGCGCTCACGTTGCCTGCGGGTCAGGGCTTCGAAATTAGCCTGCCAGTTTACGGCTGAATGATCGCCACTGTGTCCGTGTTGCGATACAGCAGCTTGCCCGTTTCGCCGGGGCAACCCCAACAGGAGCTGAAGTGCAGCCGGGGACGAATCGATGGGCTATAGGCTAACGCTACGGGGCCGACTTCATCTTTGAGGATGAAACTGGAAGCGAGCTTGTAGTCGTCTTTACCGAGCACATAGTAGGCTAAAACGAAGGACGTATCCTTACCCGAACGGGCGGTCACGATCAGGTATTCTGCGCCGGCCACCGGACGCCACAGCAAGGGAGCAACGGTAAACAGAAAACCCTGGCGATCACCGGGTCCGCGGGCCACGACCGTATTGGCCGCATCAGGTTCACGAAAATACACGAGATCCGTCGCCAGCGCTTGGGTGCGCGGCTCGGCGAGCAGTAGCTTCTTCAGCCGTTCTTGCGGCAGGCTGGGTTTTTCGAAGGCGGCCTGAAGCGTCGGGGTGGGCATCGTGGCCGCGTTGGGTGCGCCATGGCAGCAGCGAAATCCAAGATCGGCACTTTGGGTGTTGGCGGGTAATGCTCCTCGAAGGGCGCAGCGTGGGCCGTTATCTGGAGAAGATGCGGTGCCCCGTGTGACGGACAGAAGCTTGCCCGTTTCGTCACGGACATCGCCGCGAACCCACTCGCGCGCTTTGACACCCATGGCGAGGACGTCGAACCCGGAGGCACAACGCTGCGGAGTGGTGGAGCACGCGTTTTCCCATTCGGCGCCGGTCACGTAGCTGTCGTTGCCAGGACCTTTGCAGGCTCGTTCCCATTCCAACTCGGTGCACAGGCGTGCCCCGGCCTCGGTGCAGAGCCGTTCGGCATCTGTGCGCGTAACACCTGTAGCCGCGGGAAGCGCCGGGTCGTTGGGGTAGGGAAGCCGATCAATTCGAAAGGGTCCGAGTTCAACTTCGTAGCGAAGAGGTTCCACCTCGGGGAGCCGCCCGCGCTCGCCGGGCAGGGAGCCCGCGAAGAACGCACCGCCCGGGATGTCCACAGCCTCGTGGGCGCGCACTTGACGCTTGGGGATCTTCACCAGCTTGCGGGAAGATTTCTGCGTTTCAGTCTTGGGCTGGGTGTGGGGTGGCTGTTTCTGACAGGCCATGCCAAGCACGAGCCCGAGCATTGGTGTGCCGAAGCGACTGGGACGGCGCATTCGGTGAACAACGGCAAGCAAGCAGAGCACCTGCCGAGAATGGTCAGCGCCCCTGAGCGAAGCAAGTCCAAAAGCCGGGTGCGCGTGCTAGCGTTGTTTGGCGATGCCGCACCCCCTGGCCGCCCACTTAGCCCCGATCATCGACCAGGAGCTTTCGGAGCTGCGGCTGATCGTGGCACGCTTCGTTGCCAGCGAATCGGATCCCGAGGAGCGCCAACGTTTGCGCTTGTTTGGTGCCCGTTTGGGAGCGTTCAAAACGGAGCTGGCTCGCCACTCTCACGTGCCGAGTTCCGAGGAAATGGAGTTGGCGCTGACCGTCCTGTTAGTCACCAAAGTGGGTTTGCCTGGAGCTAGCCCGGTGCGACGGAAGCAAGAAGGCAGCTAGCGGGCTTATTGCCAATCTCGCCTGGTTGTAGTTCCCTCCCGCTAAGTCCGACATGCCGCCTCGCCTGCCCCGCACCGCTCACCAACCTGAGTATCAGGTTGGCCCCGACACCTACGTCATCGTTAGCTACACGCTTTATGACGCTGACGGGGAGGAAGTCGCCACCTCGGTGCCTGAAGGCCTCAGCTTTCTATTTGGCTATGGACAGTTGCCCGAGGTGGCTGAAGCGGCGTTGGCGGGTGCCTCCAAAGGCCAGGTCAGGAGCGCAATTCTCAAGCCTGAGGATGCCTTTGGTCGTCGCGATCCGGAACGCGTGATCGAGGTTGAGCGTTCCGAGCTGCCAGCTGACGCCGAGGTAGGCGATCGCTTTGAGGCAGAGGCCGAAGACGGCAGCATGCTGCTGCTTGGCATCCTGGAGCTGACGGAGGACGTGGCGGTGCTCGACACCAATCACCCTCTGGCAGGGCAGGAAATCCGCATTGAGCTAGAAGTGGACGAAGTGCGTCCAGCCTCCGCCGAGGAACTCGAGGCCGCACAAGCCGAGTTGGCCGAGGAGGACCCCGAACCGAGATTGATCCCACCGGGCCGCTTGCTTCGCGGGGCCGGAAGACGCTAGGAGGAGGGGGTCAAAGGAGCAAACAATGAGAGATCAGATGGACCTAGCCAAATTCGATGTACGAGTTCGCGATCGCCAACTCCGTCGGGGCGCACTGACGCCGGAGGCTGTCGCAACCCACATAGAGGCTCTGAAGGACATCGCCGACCAGGCGGAAGACATCCCATTCCCACAGCCAGCGCTGCAGTCTGCCGAAGCACTTTCAGCTCCCGAACTCCGCTCCGTGACACAAATTGGATCGCGCGCATTGACCACTGCTGCGTCGAGCGCTGAGGACGATCTGGCCGAAGACGAAGACGAAGACGAAGACGAAGACGAAGACGAAGACGAAGACGAAGACGAAGACGATCTGGATGAGGACGACGAAAACGAGGGCGAGGACGAGCCCAAGGATACTGGAGAAGCCAAAAAGGTAGATGAATGAGTGGAGAGTCGCGCTCTCGTTCCGGCTTGGATCTAGAAGGCGCCGAAGAGCAGCTGCCAGCGATTGATCTGGCAACCTTCATTCTGTCCCTGAGCCATTCGGCTCAGGTCCATTTCGGCGATGCGCCGGGTCCTACGGACGATGAGATTGTCAGCAACCTCGCGATGGCGAAGCAGTCGATCGATTTGCTGGTCCTGCTTCAAGAGAAGACGCGTGGTAATCTCACCGGCGAAGAGGAGCGGTTGCTGGAACAAACGATTTATGAGCTCAAGCGTCGCTTGGCCGAAGCCTTAGCCAAGCGAAGCGCGCACCGCTAGTTCCGGTCCGGCCCATAGATTTTCCGAAAGGGGGGATTCGCGGGGTCGCCGCGTAGTATTGCCGTCATGGCTGCAACGCTTCTGCACGGCTGCGGTTCGCTGGAATCTCCTTACGAGGTCGTCCAGGTTCGGCCCGACCATTCGTCGAATCTGGTAGACCGCGACCAAAATGTCCGGGGGCTGAATCAATCAACGCCGCGTTCGTCCAAGCCCCACAGCTCGGAGGTCGAGCTGCAGAAGGATCGTGAGCTTGTGGAACTAGCCAAAACTGGCGACAAAGTCGCATTTCGCTCTCTGATCGAGCGGCACCAGGGGCGCGCGTATGCGATCGCGCTCGGCTTGGTGCGGGATGAGCAAAATGCGCTCGAAATTGTCCAGGAAGCGTTCCTGCGCGTGCATCGGGGGTTGGTTCGGTTCAATGGCGCTTCAAGCTTTTTCACTTGGCTCTATCGCATCGTGACGAACCTCTCGATCGATCTGATGCGTAAGCCACTCCGGCGCGAGACACCTTTTGAGGAAGGCATGGAAGGCTCCTTAGAACGATTTCCTGTTCTCTTGGCGCAGCTGCCGGGCGCTCATCCGTTCGAGGCGATTCGGCGCCAGGAAATCGCGTTGCGTGTCCAGCAGGCCTTAGATGAGCTTCCCGCGTATCATCGTGCAGCAATCGTGATGCGGGAATTACAGGGGTTGAGTTACGAGGAAATGGCGTGCGCGATGAACGTGTCCAAAGGCACGGTCATGAGTCGGCTGTTTCATGCCCGGCAGAAGTTGCAGCGAGCGCTGGCGTCCTTCTATTCCGAGCAGATAGACGGAAGGCTGGTCGAGGCGCGGGACGCATGAAGGTTAGGTTCGGCGAAGTGCTAGTGCGTTTCCACGACGGCGAGCTCAGTTTAGCCCAGCAGGTGTCGGTGAACGATCGGTTGGGGCGGGATCCGTTTGCGCGGGCTCAGCTGAAACGCCTCGAACAAACCCGAGAGGCACTGGACACTTGGGCCAATGAGCGGAGTCAAAGCGTTGATTTGGCCGACGCGATCTTGGTTAAGCTCGGCGGGCCCTCCGAAAGGCCCAGTCAGCCATCCGAGCTTTCGCTGGCTTTTTCTAAGTCGAGAATCTTGGCGCTGCCCACGTAGGATTTGGTTTCGTAGCGGGTGATCTTGCCTACTTTGCGCACGATTTCTGCCATTCGCTCTGCTTCGGAGATGATAATGTTGGCGGCATTCGTGAGCTTTTCGTCACCGGTGAGTTGTCGGCGTAAGAGTTCTGCGTAGCCAATCACGCTTGTGAGCGGCTGATTGAGTTCGTGCGCCGCGGCGCCCGCAAGCTCGGCCAAGATGGCATGTTTTTCCCGCGCGCGGAGCTCATCTTCGGCCCGCTGCAGGCTTTCCTCCATACGCAAGCGTTCGCGAATGTCCGTGAAGATGCCTACCGAACCGATGGGTTTGCCGTTATCAATGACGAGCGACGCCGAGAGGATCACGGGCACGACGTCGCCATTCGCATTCAGCATATCAACCCGCTGATCTTCCAAGCGCCCATACCCGTCGACGTCTGGATCGCGGATGCTGCGCATGATCTGGCGCGCAACTCCCTCGGGGTACAGGGCTTCGACCTGAAGCTTGCCGATCACTCCGTTCGCTGAATACTGAAAGATACGTTCGGCGGCGCGATTGAAGAGCAAGACCGTCCCATTCAGGTCTGCCGACACGATACCGTCCACCGAGCTGTCTATCACTCGTTCCAAAAATTCTTTGGTTTGTTTGAGTTCGACGGCAGTGCGTCGCTCTTGAGTCACATCTCGGAAACTCAGCAGGATTGCATTCTCCTCATGCATCACCGAACTGAAGGAGACGTTGACGACCATGGACTGGTCCGCCTGGGTACGAATCGTGATATCCACTGCTCGCGGGTAGATCCCCTCGGCGAAACCCTTCAACAGTCGTTCCGTGCGTTGATCGTGACTCGGCAAAAACAGATCTGAAAGCGTCATGTTCACCAGCCGCATCTCTGAAAATCCGGTGATTTCGCGAGCGCGCGGATTGGTGAACAAGATCTGGCCACTGCGGCTCGTGACAACAATGCCATCCGCTGAGCTTTCAAAGAAATCAGCGTAGCGTTGGAAGAGTTGGACCCGTCGTTCCGCCTCGGCACGCGCGGTGGTGCTCAGGCGGGTGGCGTCTCGGAGCGACTGGACCACGCGTGCGTTCTTTAAAGTAATGGCTGTTGCATTGGCGATCGTGTTGGCGAGCGACAGCTCATAATCGTCGAATACGCTGGGCTCCTTGGCACGTAAAAAGATGGCACCCATTGGCTCCCGCTCGAACAAGATCGGAAACAGGGCAGAGCTACGAAACGGCAAACGTTTTCCAGAAGCGCGCACGCCCGCGAGCAGCTCGTGGACATGCGTATCGGGAAGCACGAGCGAAAGCCCGCTTTCGAGCACCTCCTCCACTTCGGGATAGTCGTGAAGCGCGATCGGGCGATCGACGATGCCCGAGTCGTCGTTGCTAGCCACCACGTGACCCGTTCCAGGTTCACCGAAGAGAATGATGCTCGCGCGATCCACGCGCATCAAGCGCGCGAGCTCGTCCACTACGATGCTGAGGGCGACGCGCACATCGGGAGTCGACGCCAGAACCTGAGAAAGCCTAAGTACCGTGCTCTGAGACACCTCTCTACGCCGGATGCGCAGCAGATAATCCCGCGATCGCAACAGCCCCTTCACACGCGCCAATAGTTCAACCCGACTAAATGGTTTCTGGATGAAATCGTCGGCGCCAGCGCTGAAAACGCGTTCCACGACGGCCTCCGAATGAGTGCTTGTCACCATGACGACAGGCACCGCATCAAAGCGGGCAATTTTTCGGACGTGGCTCAGGACCTTGTAGCCGTCGGCCCCAGGCATCACGAGGTCCAAAAGGATGAGCGAAGGGTCGTGCGCCGCCAGCCAAACGAGCGCTGCGGTGCCAGAATCAACGGAAGTGCAGGGAATACCAGCTGATTGCAGTACTTCGACGAGGTGTGTCTGAGTCACCGCATCATCATCAACAACCAAAACCGTCGGCGAATCCAAGTCGGGCTAGTATGCTTCAGCTTCTAGTGTGGCTCCACTCCCGTATTCGAGCGGGCACCGAGCTTACATTGGGGATGGTTGTAGGCTTTCCCCATCACCGAGCTTTTGGACGTCTTTGACCGGATAGCCAAGAGCATTGAGGGCAGGTCGTATGCTGGCGGCGTCGCCGACAATGGCGATGGTCAGCGTCGTGGGCTTGATGAGCTCCGTTGCAGTGCGGCGGAGCGCATCGAGTGGAACGGCTTGAATTTCCGCGGTCAGCTTGGCCAGTTGATCCAACGGTAGATCATGAACGAAGAGCTGAACCAGATCCGCCGAGATGCGGTTAGTGTGACCCAGGTGCTCGACCAACGAATGGACAATATCGGCCCGGGCTCGATCCACTTCATCTGAAACGAGCGGGCGTGGTGTAGTGGGCAGACCCAAATCAGAAAGCTCCCGAACGATTTCGCGCACCGCATCCGCTGTGAACTTGGTCTCTACACTTGTAGAGATTGCGAGCGCTCCGAAATGGCGGGTTGCCAGGTAGTTGCCAAAAGCTCCATACGTATAAGCCTTACTTTCACGGAGATTTTGGTTGAGACGCGAGGTGAAAAGGCCGCCAAAAGCCGTGACCAAGAGCTCTCGTTCGGCGTAGCCTGGGGCCCCCCGGGCGGGCAGCGTGTGCGCGACAAAAATGGCACTCTGGGGCGAGCGAGGACGGTCAAGCAGCAGTACATGCGTCGTCGTCGTCGTCGTCGTCGCTGCAGGCAGCGTTGGCAGAATCGGTCGCTGTGCTCCAGCCCGTTTCCGCCATTCACCAAAATGCTTCTGCACCAGCTTGGTCAGCGTGGTTGGATCAAAATCACCCACCACATTCAGGCTAGCATTGCCGGGCAGATAGACTGTGGAGTGGCAGCGCACGATATCCTGCACCGTGTAACGAAGGAGGGCATCAGGGTAGCCGTGAACCGGTGTTCCAAGGCCCTTGCCGAGCAGCGCTTCAAACCCAATGATGCTTGAAAGCGAGCGTGGATCTTGAAGTGATTCTCGTACGTTGTCGACCCACTGCGCGCGGACCCGGTCGAACGTTTTTGGTGAAAATGCCGGCTTGATGGCGACTTCAGCGAGGAGCTTGAGCGCCGCATCGAGATCGGCGGGGAGTGCCTCAATGCTGATGGTGGTGCCGTCTCGACCCGTGTCAACGGTGAAGTCAGTGCCGAGCGCCTCGATCGCTTCGGCCAACTTGAGATCTGGGTGGACGGTCGTGCCTTCGGTGAGCAGACGAGCGGTGAGCGCGGCGAGACCAGGCTTGTCGTTCGGGAGGGTCTGGACATCGTGGCGAATGACGACGCTGAGCGAGAGAGTGCTGGCTTGGGTAGGCAGCGAATAGAGCCGGAGGCCGTTCTCAAGCGTCAGCAGGTGGGGAGTTGGGAAGCTGAGTGTGGATTTCACCCCGGGCGTTGGTATTGCCAGCCTCCAAGCTGCGGGGTCTTTGGGTGCAGCCTCTCCGATTGCAGCAGGCTCCTGTGCCGGGCTTTTCGCCGAGTTGACGGGCGCGCAACTGGGCAGGAGAGCCAGGGCAACTGCACTCAGTGTTGTCGCGATACGTGCTCTCATTGGGCGGCTCCCTTGGCAGCTGGCGGGGTCTTATCCGGGGCGTTGGGCAGCGTGCGCACGAGCACACGGTGTTCAGGACCTAGGTATTTTTGGAGTGTGGTGTGCACGTCGTTGGCGGAAACTTTGCTCATCCTGGTTAACCACGCCTGGAGGTGCGCGGGGTTCCCGAGGTAGTGGTTCAGTCGTTGGAGAGTTCCCGCCCGCCCGCTATCTCCACCTGACCCATTCAGATTCTGTAGGTCGCTCAGGGTCGAGAGCAAGAGTTTGTGTTTGGCGCGCGCCACTTCCGTCTCGGTCGGGCCATCCTTTCGGAAATGGTCGAGTTCGCGTTGTAACAAACCTTCCAGCTTTCCAGGATCCCCCCCGGCCGTGCCGACGGCGCTTGCCTGGAACATGCTATCGGTGGCGGTTGAATCCACCCAAGCGCTCACGCTCGATGCCACCCGTTCTTCGGTGACCAACGTGCGGTAGAGGCGGCTCGTCTTGCCATCCGCGAGGATCGCACTCGCAACATCCAGAGCCAAATCTGCGTCTGAGAACGCGGCAGGCGTTACCCAAGCGACAGCAACTTGGGGCAAGCTGACGCTCTCACGAACCGTGAGAGCTTGTGGTGGCGGCAGACGCACCGGGAAGTCTTTGCGACAGCTCGGCTCCGGAACGAGAGAACAAGGAGGGGCGGGGCGAGCCAAAGGAACCTGACCCGGTAGGGGCCCAAAGTAGCGGATGATCAGCGCTTTGGCGCGTTGGGTGTCGAAGTCGCCAGCCAGGGTGAGCGTGGCGTTACTGGGCGAATAGAAGGCTTTGAAAAACTGCTTAACGTCCCGCAGCGTGGCGCGCTTCACGTCGCGCTCCGACCCAATCGCGCCATCATGAAACGGGTGCCCGACAGGAAAAATGGCGTTCATTAGCGTCAGATAGCTCGCGCCATAGGGAGCGTTCTCGTAACTCTGACGGCGTTCGTTGAGCACCACCTCGCGCTGAACGTCCAGGCGTTCTTGATTGACCGCGTCGAGCAGAAATCCCATCCTGTCGCTTTCGAGCCACAAGCCAAGCTCAAGATATTCGGAAGGCACTGTTTCAAAGAAATTAGTTCGATCCCAAGAGGTGGTGCCATTTACGTTGGTGGCGCCTGCGGCTTCCAGCAAGTGGTCGAATTGGTGCCCCACGTGCTTGGAACCTTCGAACATCAAATGTTCGAACAGGTGCGCGAATCCTGACCGCCCTTCAGGTTGGTTCACGGGGCCAACACGGTACCAAATATTGATCGCTACGCGCGGGAGCGACTTGTCTTGGTGAAGAATCACCTCGAGCCCGTTTTGCAGTGTCAGCTTCTCAGCTGGAATCGAAACGAGTGTTACCTGGGGGTTGACGCTTGCCGGCGGGCCATCCGCCGCGCTTGCGACCCTGTTCGGGCTGGAGAAACCTAGAACAAGCACGGCTACAAGAAGTCTTGAGGCTGACACCGGTCCAGCTTAGGCTTTTTTGCGCAATTTTGAAGGGGTTGCTCCGAGCGTGCGCGAACACACCCCCACCGAACCCGAGCCGTGATCCGGCGGTAAGCCTTTGGCGAGGATACCAAGTTGGTGTTGATGCCCACCCCGGTGCCGCGAAGCGCGCCCGCCGCCCCTTTTCGCTCCTTGGAAGATAGTAAGCATGCTTACTACCAGGTGTTCGACGTTGAGATAGAGGTCACGGGCAAGTCGGGGGCACTTGGGGTTTCCTCCGCATGCGGAGCGTGCTAGCGAAGCACGCGGTATGTCAGGTCAAGGTCCCGGTTTTGGCAATCAGCATCCAGGAAACGGACCGGGTTATCCTCCGCCCGCACCAGGCTATCCGCAGATCATGCCAGGCTATGTCCAGCCGATCCGGAAGGAAAAGACGCTCCTGTACGTGGGTCTTGGCTGTGGCTTCGTGGTGCTCCTGCTCGTGGCGTCCGTCGTTGGGCTTGGCATCTGGGGCTATTTCAAAGCGAAGAGTGCTATGGAGGCGGTGTCTCGCGATTTTGCGCGCATGGGAGCGAATTCTGATAAGCCAGCGGCGCTGGGCGGGGTGATTTGCGTACAAGCGAGTAGCTGTTGTCGGAAGGTGATGCTCAAGCTCAACAATCAGAGTGAGTACGAGAAATGTGATAATTTCTTGGATGCTTCGGCGCTCGTCTGCCAAGCACAGCTCACCGCTTTCGCGCTCGCCGCGAACAATTTAGATATTCAATGTGCGGAGGCGCCGGCTGGTGTTCCAACGGCGCTCCCAGCTGCGCCCTCCGTGCCACCGATCTCGCCCTCCGTGCCATCAGTCTCGCCATCGTTGCCGCCTGCAGCAGATCGGCCGCAACACTAGCCCGTGCTACTTTTACAAAGGGCACGTGCGGCCTCGACGATGGCCGGAACCTGGACTAGCACGAAGTTCGCGGCTTCGCCGAGTGGAACAAAGCTGTTTTCGGCTGTGACTCGCGAGAGCCTGGCGCTCGGCAGCTGGAGCGCAAGCAGGGTGATGAGGGCCTCTGAGATATTCCCGTCCGCGCGGCATTCGTCGACGATCAGCGCACGCCCGGTCTGTGCCACGTGGGCCAGGATATCCGCTTCGGGCAGTGGTGAGAGCCAGCGGAGATCGAGCACCCGTGCCCGGATGCCGTGCAAGCTGGCCAATTGTTTTGCGGCCCGGAGGCTCAAATGAACGCCATTACCGTACGTCACGAGAGTGAGGTCCGGTGCGTCGGATTCGTAAATTCGCGCTTTGCCGAATGGGGCAGCACTCGCATCGCTCGCTAGCCAGAGCCCATCGCCGGTCTCGTGGAGATCTTTGGTGTGATAGAGAGCGATGGGTTCCACCATCACGACGACGCGCTGTTTTTCACGAGCCAACGCGAAGGCACTCTTGAAGAGTGCCAGAGCATCGTCCGCTCGTGCGGGAACACACACCACAAGGCCTGGGATATCCCGGAGCACGGCCAGCGAATTGTCGTTATGAAAGTGCCCGCCAAAGCCCTTTTGGTAGGCTAGGCCAGCGATGCGCACCAGCATTGGATTCTGAAACGCACCGTTCGAGAAGAAGCTGAGAGTTGCCGCTTCGCCGCGGAGTTGGTCTTCCGCATTGTGCAAGTAAGCCAGATACTGAATTTCTGGAATAGGCAAGAACCCTAGCGTGGCGAGGCCGAGTGCCAGCCCCAGGATGGTTTGTTCATCAAGCACAGTATTCCAAACCTGCGTCGGCCCCGCCTTCTGAAAGAGCCCCTTGGTGACTCCATACACACCGCCCTTTTTTGCGACATCTTCCCCGAAAACCAACGCGTCCGGATCAACGGTCAGCGCCGTGTCGAGCGCTCGCTGGATCCCGGCGGCCAACGTGAGTTTTTCGTCTGATGCGGAGAGCGGTGGGTTGAACGTTGGCAGCGAGCTCACCCAACCAACGCTGACATCGGTATTGAGCGCCTGCATCACTTCGCGCGCGGAGCCAAGCTTTGGCCGCACGATCACTTCTCGTAGCTTGCGATCCACACGCTTCTGGATCGCGCTCTCTAGGCTCAGTACTTCTTCTTTGGCGATGCGCCCCGTTTCGACCAAGGTCAACCCAAAACACAGCAAAGGGTCATGTGCCAGCGCTTCTTCAATCTCCTCGCGCGAGCGATAGCCCGTGTCGACATCACTGCCTGCGTGGCCCAAGAGGCGGTAGCATTTGAGATGAAGAATGGCGGGGTTTCGGGTCTTTCTGCAGTAGTCGAGGGCGCGCGCGGCCGCGCGATAGCTGGCGTCGATGTCCCAACCTGGGGCGTGGAAATAGTTGAAGTGGGGCAGCGCTCTCAGTTGTGTTTCGACCCAGCCTTCGGGCGAACGCACGCTGATGCCAAGGCCGTTATCTTCACACACCGCGAGCCATGGCAGCTTGAGATTCTGGTGCACCGTGTAAGATGCTGCATTGAGGGCGCCGAGCGCGGTGCTGTGATTGATGCTTGCGTCGCCGAAAGAAGCCAAGATCACGGCATCTTTGGGGAATTGTTCAAAGCGGCCTTGTTGGTGGCGGCGTGTGAGGCCGAACGCCAACCCCAAGGCGCGTGGTAGGTGAGAAGCAATGGTGCTCGTCTGCGGAATGATACCCAGCGCTTTGCTCCCCAAAGCCTTGTGGCGGCCTTGGCACAGCGGATCGTCTTTGGATGCTACGAGTGAGAGCAAGATGTCGTTCACCGGGTCGATCCCGGAAACTTGCCGTGCGCGTTCAACTTGCACGGCGGCGTCGCGGTAGTGCAAAAGCGCCAGATCTGTGGGCCGGGTGAGTGCTCCGAGCACTACGTTGCCTTCGTGTCCGGCACTCGCGATCGTGTAGTGACCGTGTGATGCTTCGCGCAGCTCCTGGGCCGCCCAATCCAGATGCCGGGTGATCAGGATCGACTCTAGCAGGCGCCGCGCTTCATCCACCGGTAGCGCTTCCGGTGCGATTACTTTGGAAGTGGCATGCGCTTCCGCGATTCGGGTTCGAAACTGCTCCAGCGTTTCTTTGACGCGCATGGTTGATGAATACAATGAAACGCGCCCTGTTTCACGCAAGGAGGCTCATGAGGTCCTCGCGGGTCAGGCCCTGCCCGACAGCGCCTGGCGTCAGAGCTGCGTCCAAAAGGGAGCGTTTCTTCTCCTGGAGGGCAAGGATCCGCTCGTCGATCGTGTCTTTGGCGACCACGCGATACAGAAAAACGGGGCGAGTCTGGCCGATGCGGTGTGCTCGATCCGCTGCCTGATCTTCGGCAGCGGGATTCCACCAAGGGTCGAGCAGAAAGACGTGATCGGCAGCGGTGAGATTGAGCCCGGTGCCGCCCGCCTTCAGGCTGGCCAAAAGAATGCTGGCTCCGGTATCGCTTTGAAAATTGTTCACAACCTCCTGGCGGTTGTCTGTGGCGCCATCCAAACGCACGAAGCTTGCATCCCGTGCGCGCAGCTCGGGCTCGACCAAATCTAGCAAGCTCGTCCATTGTGAAAATACAATCGCTTTGTGGCCTTCACCAATCACATCTTCAAGGCGTTCCATCAAACAGGTGAGCTTCGATGAGCCGGTGTGATCTTGCTTTCCAGGGAGCAGCGCGAGGTGGCAAGCAGCTTGGCGTAGGCGAAGCAGCGCTTCGAAAACCGCGAAGGTATTCCCGCCGTCTCGAAATTGAGCCAAAACGTCGCGTGCGGTGGATTGCTGGATGGCAGTATAAATCTCCCGCTCGTTGGGCTCCAGCTCCACCGTGAGCACGATGTCTGTCCTCGGCGGTAGCTCGGGTGCCACTTCGCGCTTGAGGCGACGCAGTACAAATGGCCGAATGCGGCGGCGGAGGCGAGCTTGCGCCGACTGATCGCCTTCTCGAATCGGGGTGGCGTAGCGCTCCTGGAAATCCCGGCGTGTGCCGAGCAAGCCGGGATTGATGAAATGCATTTGGCTCCACAGATCGTCGAGTCGATTTTCGACGGGTGTGCCGCTCAGTGCAACTTTGAACTTGCCTTGGAGTCGGAACGCGGCACGGGCAACTTGACTATCCGGATTCTTGATCGCTTGGGCCTCATCGACGACAATCGTGTCGAATTGCTCTTGGGCCAGCGTGTCGATGTCGAGGCGGAGGAGTCCATAGGTGGTGAGCGTGATATCTGCGGTGGCGTCAAGCGTGCGCTCCGAGCCCTGATACAGCGCGACCTTTAGTGCGGGGCGAAAGCGCTGAATTTCGGCCGCCCAATTGAAGACGACGCTTTTTGGGCAAATCACCAGGGTTCGGCCCTGGATGGCGGCCAAAGTTTCGAGTGTTTTCCCGAGACCCATATCGTCCGCCAGTAGCGCGCCTAGCTCCGCATTTCGTAGAAACGATAACCAGTTAACACCCATGTGTTGATAGGGGCGCAAAGTGGCGGTGAGGTCGCTCGGCAAGACGGCCTCGGGCAGCTTCTCAAAATTCTCGGAAAGCTGCTTCAAGCTTGAGAAATCAACGGGGAGTGGAAGCTCCAGCTCTTCGCACAGCTCAGCCACGATGGGAGCGGCGAGCTTTGGCAGCGCGCCGTCCGCGCTACGGAGCGCCCAAAGTTCAGTGAGCCAGGGCCCAAGTTCAGCCAAACGCGCGAGCGGCAGCTCTGCAAACCCGCCTCCGGGCACGGCAACCAACGAAAGCCCTTCTTGCCAGGCGTTAAGAACCGAAGCGACCGGAACTGTTTTCTCGGGTGCACCTTCGACGCTGAAGGTTAACGAAAGAGTGGCGCCTTCGAACCCAACGGCCATGGCGAGCGGCTTCGGGCCCTCGGAGCCCTTTCGAGTGGGGTGGAGCGTGCGTTCAAATGCCAGCAGCTTCTCAGTGAAACGCGCGGCAAGCGGCCCTTCGTAGTTCACACCCCTGCCGGGAACGAGATTGAGCTCCGAGCGCAAGCGTTCGACTAAGTTGCGCTCCAAGACCAAATTGCGTTTGGGAATGTCGCCTGAAAGATGCACTAATTGATCGCGATCCACGCGGGCGGAAGGCGGGTCACCGTACACGAGTAAGGGCAGTACGCTCAGGCCTTGCTCGGTGTTTTCCAGTTGAAATTCGATACGCGGTTTCGTTTCGATCCGTTGTCGGCCTGGCAAGACGCAACGAATTTCTACGTCGAGGCGCGCCTCCAGCTCCGGAAGTGCCCGGCTCACCAATTCGCCGAGTTGATCCGGATGGAAGCGTCGCTCGATCGGCAGCCGCTCCAGATTCATACCGGTGAGCTCCATGCAGCCGAGGGGGCGGAGTACGCGGCCGAGGAGTGCCACGCCGGGGACAACCCGTTCCGTTAACCCATGAGCAGCTTCGACTCGCAACACATAGCTGCCTTGGCTGTCGCGGTTGACCGAAGCGCGCGGCATCAAGGGCTCGCTTTGGACGACCACGGGCGCCCCTTCAAAATACACGTCTTGCGCCAGCGAGAGGGCTTTGAGGGTATCATCGATGCGGCTTAACACCAATCTTCCGGAGCGGCCGGCTCGGATGATGTTGTCGAGTTCGATGTCGTGTTGCTCGATGGCCACGGTCACGTTCCCGGCTGCCACCAAGCTGGAGACTGCTACCTTGAGCGGCTCGGCCCGGCCTTCCGAGACCAGCTCGCGATCGAGAGCGAGTGCCGCAGGTTCCGGGCGAATGAGAAGATAGCGTACGTGTGCAGGCGCTTTGGTCTCGCTGTTTTCGGCTAGGAGTTCCGGTTGCGCGAGCGCAATGCTGGCGGCCACGACGTGGGCGCAAGGATCGGTGCGGCTGTCGCAATCACAGGTCCACTCAAGATCCGTTGGGTATAATACAACGGTCCAAGGGACCACATGGCCTGGGGACCGCACTCTAAGCACGATTTCGCTTTCCGACTGCGATTCGCGGCGCACGGCTTTTTCGCGGGCGAGTTTGGTCCCGCTTGTCGAGACAGCCGGGAGGGCGGCGGTGCGGACAGCTTGCATGAGCTTTTTCACAGGGGCGCGGGCTGATTAGCATCGAATGTGTTCCGGAACGAGACCGAGCTGTGTATGCTGCGGGCCTGCCATGAACGCTGCCGAGCCGAGCGCGTTGAACGAACTTCTCAAGGCTTGGAGAGGCGATCCGGAGGAGGACACCACCACCGCTCTGTGTGGCTATCTAGGTGCCACGCTTCAGGTGGCGTTGATTGATGAGGTCGGGCGCACCGCCGAACGGCTCTACAGTCAGAATGCGGACGTGCTCATCGCGGTGGGTCGGATGTACCTTGCCGCCGGCATGTTCCCGGCGGCCTGGCGGGCGTTGGCCTACGCGAGGCGGGCCGATCAGCATGACCCACGGCCGTTCCTCTACCTTGCAGAGGTGCTGCTGCACCAAGGGGAGGCCACTCGCGCCAGTGAACTCTTGCAGCGGGCACTCGAGCATGGGGTGACGAGCGACGACATCCTCACTCTGAACGAGCAGCTCGTCGAGTACATGGAGGTGGAGCGAAGGCAGGGTGCGGGGGCCGTTGCTGCACGCGTCGCCGAGGAGGCCACTGAAAGGCAGCTGAAAGCGGGTGGTCCCTCCGATTTTTTCCGCTTGAGGCCTCCCTCCGTCGATGACGACGACACACAGGTTCTCGGGGCGGACGATGTCGCCGCGGTTCGGCGTGAGCTCGAGCAGCGCGACCCCCTGCCTTCCACGGTTGAGCTAGCGGATGAGGATTTGGTGCCGTATGAGAACGAGGCCCAGCCCGAACACGCGCTCAAACCTCGGGAGGAGTTGCTTTCGGTAGATTTCATCTCTGAGCCGGAAATCCCACTCAAACCCCAGGCACTGACGCTGCCACCGGCTCGCCCACCCGCGGCGTCGGCACCGGCCCCTCCAGTTACCGCGCGTCCGGCGCCCCGGCCGCCCCTTCGACCAGCTTCACCACCTCCCCAGGAAAACCCGAGCACAAGTCCTCGACTCAAGGTGCAGGGGCTGGCTGCACCGCGACTCCCCTCGGACATGAGCGAGAGCCGCGCCCCGGTGTTCAAGGATGAGACAACCGCGCAGCACCGCCTGAAGCCACAACGGAGCCGGTTACGTCTCTGGATTGAAGGTGTGCTCGGCACAGCTGTGTTTGGCGCGTCGTTGTTTGCCATTTACGCGCACCTTAGCGAACAGCAATTCTGGGATAGGAGGGAGTTCCAGACCCGAGAGCTGGCGCAGCTTTCCGCGATCTTGCAGAAGGGTGACACTGCCGAGCTCAAGACCGTCGATGCGCGCCTTTCGATGCTCGCTGCCGTGGCGGTCGAGCCGGCCGCACTCGCCCATTTTCAGCTCCGGAATTGCGCGGTTCAGGCCTTGGCGCAGGGGGCGCCCTGCAAGGGACTCTCGAAGGCTCTGCGAAGTGCCGAAGCGGCTGGAGTTCCCCGTCATGTAAGAATTCCCGGTGAGCTGTTGTTGGCGATAGAGAAGGGTGATCTGGCCGGAGCCGTCGGGCTGGTGAGGCACTTCGAGGGCTTGCTTGAACGCGATCCATACTTTCAGCTCATGGCCGGCAGTGCCTTTGAGCTCACCGCCGATCCAAGGGCCAAGGCGTTTTATCATCAAGCGTTGCAGTTGGATCCGGAGTTGCGGATCGCAAGAGTTTTAGACATCCGATTAACGCTGTTGGATCGCACTCGGAGCCCTTCGGCAAGGCTTCCGCCGGCGCTCCTCGCACCGCTCGCGGGAACTCTCGAAGCTACCGTGATCGAAGCGCTGGCAGCGGGGCCGAGCGTCGAGTCAGCATTGCCGTCGGGGCCGCAAAAGGTTGCTAGCCTTCCTGTCGAGCGGCTCATGGCACCCGCCAAACCGCTCTTGGAGCTGGTTGAAGCTAGAAATGCCTTGAGCTCAGGCCAATTGGTGGCTGCAGGGGGGCGGCTGGAATCCGCGCTCGGTGGCGCCACAAGCCCAGCGGTAAGAGGCGCACTTGGATTGATCGGGATTGAGGCGGGTCGAATCGATTTGGCAGAGCGCGCAGCAACCAGCTTGGAGCTCATTGATTCGGACGAGCCCACGGCACGTGTGCTGCGTGCTCGCGTGGCGCTGGTCAAAGGCGATGTTGGGGAAGCGACTCGGCTTGCCAACGAGCTTGCTGCAGATCCCTTAGGACAGAAGCACGTGATCGATCTGGCGCTGCTCAGAGCGGTGGTTGGCTATGAAGCCGAAAGTTCGGAGGCCGTACGCCGCGCGCTGGCAGTTGTGGGCAGTGAAGTAGCCATGAGCGACCCATTTGAATCGGCTGCCGTGGGGCTGCAGTTGCTCTCGGGAGGCACGGCTACGCACAGCGAAATCCAGGCGCTTCTGCGCACGGGTGCTTTCTGGAGTGAAGTTGTGGCTGTCGATGCGGCACTGGACGCGGGCGACTTGGCGCTGGCCGAAGAGGCGCTGACGCGTTGGCCGGGGCTCAATGAAAGGCCGCAGCATCTCCAGCGTCTGGCGCGCCTACGGCGTTACCAGGGACGATTCCGAGATGGGCTAGACATCACAACACGGCTCGCTTCAGGCAGGGCGTTCACTCCCCGGTTGCTGACCGAACAAGCGTTTCTGCTGATGGCCGCTGGGGAGACACTTAAACTGAAGGAGCTCGTGAGTTCGTTGCCGGAGCCCAAAGAGCCGTGGCTGACGGCGCTCGTCGCGTTCGGTCCCCCTCAAGTTGCACTGCAGATCCGCAGCTTGCCACTGCCCGTTGAGGGCGCGCTGGATATGCGAATCGCAGCGGCGCGAGCGCTTGCGCTAGCGCGCGATCCGCGCGCACGCGCATTTGCAGAGGGATTGAAGCGGGACTTTCCGAACAATCCAATCGTCCGGCGCCTTTCGGTGCCCTAAACTAAACCTTCAGACGCTCTTGCTGTGGACGAGAGTCTTCGGGCCGGTTCGGAACAGAACGTTGATTTTCTCGGACTCCATAACTTCCGTGACAAAACCTTCGCCGAACGTCTTGTGGATCAGCACCTGCCCAGGCTTAAATGTTCGATCGATCGTGTAGCGAACGAACGCCGCGGTGGCTTGACCTGCGATCTTGGATTCCCAGTCTTTGATGTGGTCGCTCGCGGTCTTTGCTTTCGTCGTCTTGGGCTTCTTCGGGCCGCTGGTTGCGGAGCGCTGCGTGCGCAACACCAAATCAGCCTTGGCATCCGCTTGGGAGGCTCGGTAGTTGTGCTCAGAGCTGCAGGTTAAGCAGATGACGCGTTTGGGGCGGCCTTCGATGAGTGCAACAATGCGATGGCCAAGGTCTAAACGACACTTGGTACACCAGGCATCGATCTCACTTCCTGCTACTAAGGATTTCACTAACTTTTCTCCGTCATTCAGTGGTGGGCTTGGGTCGAGCGGAATCGCGGGGGGTGCCAGAACCCGAAAGGGGTTGCTCCTTCTCGCTCAAGCCCTCCGAGTTGGCAGCCTGGGTGGCGGCTTTGCCTGGAGAGGATTCCTTCGGCACCACTCGTATCTCAGTTTTGATCTCAAGTGTGAGCCCAGAGATCGCTCGTTTGATCTCTTCGGAGAGGGTGGTCCGTTGGAGGAATTCACGGACCTCGCCGGCAACCGCTCGATAGAGGCCGTGGCGGCCGTCCTCCACCTGAGCCAACAGGAGCGCGAGAGCCTCCTTGGGGAGCTTGAGATCGCTCACAAACTGCCTCAAGTTTTCGGGTCCATCACTGAGCTTTTCGTAGCCTGCCTCCAGCATGCGCCGCAGGAGCTCGGGTACGATTCGTTCGCGTTCGCGTTCCTCGGGTATGGAATCTTCCGGGGCAACCACGTAATGGGAACTAACCCGCTCGCGTGCCTCAGTCAAACCGCTTGTGTTTTGCCTCCTTTTTAGGCGGGGGCCGAGGCAGCGTAGATCTGGCCATTAACAGAAGGGTTCTCCGGTACTACCTTGGGTAGACGTTGCCATGAAATCACAGTTTGTCAGTCGCCGTGAACGGATCTTTGAGAAGCTTCGGAGCGCGGTGCTCATCGTGCCCGGGGCCAAGGTGGCGGTGCGCAATAGTGACGTGGATCACGATTATCGGCAGAGTTCCGACCTTCAATACGTCTCGGGCTTCGTCGAGCCCCATTCTGTAGCTGTCCTTAAGGGAGGCACAGAGCCCAAGTTTTATCTGTTTGTCCAAAAACGCGACCCTGAGCGGGAGATCTGGGACGGTCGTCGAGCGGGACTGGAGGGGGCGTGCACCGAGTTTGGCGCCGATGTTTCCCTGGAGATCGGGGAGCTGGAAACCAAGCTCGTCGAGCTGCTCGAGAACACGGAGCGGATCTACTGTCGCCTGGGCGTCGATCCGGATTTCGATCAAACGGTCCTGCGGGTCCTCACACGGGTTCGGCAAAAGGAGCGCCGCGGGATCGGGTATCCGACTGAAATTGTGGACTGCGCTGTGATCTTGCACGAGATGCGTTTGTTCAAGGACCGCGCTGAGATTGAAACGATGGAGAAGGCCATCGAGATCACTCGGGCAGGGCATGCGGCCTTGATGGCGGAAGCGGCGCCGGGCAAATTCGAATATGAGCTTGAAGCGGTGCTCAATCAGGTTTTTCGGCAGCGAGGCGCTGAGCGCCATGCCTATTCGCCGATCGTCGGGAGTGGGCCAAACGCAACGATCCTTCACTACCGAGAAAATAACCGTCGCTTGGCCGACGGCGATCTGGTGCTGGTGGATGCAGGTTCGGAGTATGGTTACTACGCCTCCGACATCACACGCACGTTTCCTGCAAATGGTCGCTTCAGTGCCGCGCAACGAGAGCTTTATGAACTCGTGTTACGCGCCCAGCTGGCGGCCATCGAAGCCAGCAAGCCAGGGGCGAGCTTGGGCGAAATTCATGACGCGGCGGTGAACGTGATCGCGGCGGGGCTGCTCGAACTCGGTCTGCTCCAGGGCGAG